>ENA-UPXM01001301-UPXM01001301.1-activated-sludge-metagenome-genome-assembly--contig:-NODE-1301-length-32888-cov-149.403649_pt1 | contig 32888 bp, 29 predicted proteins | sample MGYA00238178_ERZ772708 | MGnify/ENA primary metagenome ERZ772708 (study PRJEB29002, sample SAMN05720212) | activated sludge metagenome | isolation source: anaerobic digester from wastewater... | reverse complement strand
AACACTATAAAAATCTTTATGAGATATTTTTAATTTTTATCGGACGGCAGTGATTTAGAATTTAGAATTTAGAATTTAGAATTTAGAATTATTTAACTAATTATCAATGGGTTATAATCTTACTTTAAAATATTTCGACTTTCGACTTTTTTTGGTTTGTAATTTGTATTTCATATTTCTATATGCTCCGATTCAAGTACTTTACCTTCGGCGATTTTCATAACTAAAGTATCGATTTCGGGTCTTACAGTCTGTGCTCCTACCTGAAACGTCAGCAATGTCAATATGATTAGAAAAAGCTGTTTCATTTTTTAGTTTATTCTCCTTATTCAAAATAACCTGAAATACATTTTATAAATTCTGATTGTTTTTTAGGATGTCCGAATGGTGAACGTGTATGTGAAGTGATATATAACCTTTTTTTAGATCTTGTCATGGCTACATAAAATGTGCGTGCATCTTCTAAAATGCTTTCCTCTTTTTGTTGGGGAGTTAGTCCATTCAATACCCATAACATAGGATAAATGTCATCTGTTGCTTCTGCCACAATTACGTTTTCAAATTCCAATCCCTTTGCTTTATAAACTGTTGAAACAACAATTTTTTCTGTTCCGAGATACAAGTCTGATTCTTTAAACTTCCTGTATTCCGGAATATATTTGTCAATTTTTTGGTGTAAAGTTAAACTTTCTTTTTTGTTAGTATAAAAATTAAAATGCTTCAAAAGTTTGTCAATTTCGTACATTTCATGTTCCCATCTAATTATCCATAGCTCTCTTTTTTTTTCATCTTTTGGTGCAAATCTACTTTTGTAATAATCAAAATAATATTTAGTTACTTGATTTAGTGATATATGTTTTTCCAAATGATCTTTGATAACAGAATATAACTCTTTAAATCTGGTAATAAATTTATTAAAAATTAACCGATTTTCTAAGTTTGAAATAAATTCCTTTTGAGCCGATTTCAGATTGGTGTTAAAATCAGAATTTAATTTTTTTATCAAATTAAAGGTAGCTTTTACATCATCTAATGCGTTGTGAGAATTGATACCTTCAACTTGGAGAAATTCTAATAAGTCCTTTAACTTGTACGAGGCAAAATTAGGATATATAAGTTTGGCGATAGTAATGGAGTCATATTGTTTTTTACAATAATCGGTGAGTGATTTTCCACAATAACGTTGAAGATTATGTTTTAATATGTTAAAATCATAGCCGATATTGTGTGCTACAAGTAGAGCGTCGTTTCCAATAAACTCTATGAAATCCGTCAATCCTTTTTCGTGAGAAACACCATATTGAGATAATTGCTCTTTTGAAATATGATGAGTCTTTTCCGATTCGGAAATATCTTTGTCAGTATTGATATAAATTTCAAATGTATCTATAATTATTCCATTTAAGATTTTGATTCCTGCTATCTGGATAATATCATCATTTTCGGTATCAAGTCCTGTTGTTTCCGTGTCAAAAATGACCATTTCCCCATTTTCAAAAACATCAAAAAAATTATTTAATCTCGAAAACGTACCATTGTATTTCAAAATATCAATAGGAGTGATGCCCTTGCTGTTTAGTTCATGAATAAAGGCTCTGCTATTTTTTAATGTTTCAATAACTCCAAACTCATAAAAGATTCTTGCCCATGAAATGCGGTCATACTCATTATTGTAAATAGAAAAGAAAGCCATGAGTCCTTTTACTGATTTTCTCCGGAACAAGTCAAAGCCCGAGATCTTAAAATGCGGTATTTGCTTTATTTTAAGCATATTGCTTATAGTATCGGCAGAGTTGTTAAAACGTACTAATATTGCCGTTCTGTCATCATTTTGAATAAGATTAGGAATGATTGAACTTACAATATATCCTGCTTCATGCTCAATAGTTCCATTTATTTCAAAAAGTCGCAAGCTATTTTCAGGTGCATTTTCTTGAATATTGGGCACAGGTCTTTTTTTCCAGGTTGGGGTCCAATGAGTTTCGGCGTATTTTACATAAATATCTAATAAATAGGATGGAGAGCGAAAATTTTTAACTAAATTGTGAACGCCGTTTTTGGGGTTGTTTTTGCAGATACTTTCTATTTTATGTAAAGAATCCAATTTGGCACCCATAAACGAAAAAATTGCCTGTTCGTAATCGCCAAAATAAACAATCAACGAATTTGGGGCACTGATTTCTTCTATGATAGCCCATTGCAAAGGATTTAAGTCCTGCACTTCATCTACTTGTACCCATTTGAATTGTGAATATATAAACCTCTGTTTATTGTCATGTTTTAAGTAATAATATGTTAGTGTCAATAAATCATCAAAATCCAGGTAATTGTTTTTCGCTTTTTCTCCGTTATACGCTTCACAAACTCTCTTCGCATTAGATAGATCAGGAATTTCATCATATTTTGGCACTATTAAAATGCTTTCTGAGAATCCCAATTTTTTTTGTTTTTCGTAAGTTGCCAGTTTTATTAATTCCGGATTATAAATTTTTGTTTTTTTCGGGGGATAATTAAATTCTTTCTTAAATTCTTCAATTAATTGGTCCGCTTCTTCTTCATCTAAAATACTAGTATTTAACGGAATAATTTTATTTTTAAAAAGAAAAGTTGAACAAAAGTGGTGTATATTACCTATAATTATTTCATTGTTTGGATATTTTTCATCTATTCGCTCATTCATCCCTTTAGCTGCACGATTAGTAAAAGTAAGACAAATAATATCACTATCTTGATAACCATCATTTTTGGCATTGTAAACGCGTTGAGCCAAAAGTTCCGTTTTTCCACTACCCGGAGGTGCAAGTACAAGATGCAAACCCTCTTTTATGTTAAGAATTCTCTTTTGTTCTTCTGTAGGTATAAATTCTTTTGTTATGTTCATATTTCCTCCATCCATTTTACTCCTTATAAATCACCATTCTTATCCCACTATAATTTTTCATGTGTTCCAGGTGAATTGTAACTCCACTTTCTGTTTTCCAAATTCTTGTTATAAGATTTTCTTTATCTTGGTAATCGATATAATTTCCGGCTTCTTTTACAATCATATTTTCCAGAAATAGCAGGTGATCTTGAAATGTTTCAAGAACTTTATCCTCCAGTTCTTCAGCAACTAAAAACGGCTCACTCCATTCAAGGAAAACAACTCTGACCAATCCGTTTTCTTTACTTGCGTGGTATCCGGCAGATTGCTCAATCAGGGAACTTTTGTAAGAATATTCTCTATATGTATCCATAATGAATTGATTGGGGTTGGGATAGTATGATTCTCCCACACTAACCTTATGATCCGGAGTATTATCAACGCCACCCCATTCCTCTTCTTTTGCAATTATGTCATTGAACTGCAGTTGCCCTAAATGAGATAAAACGTACTGAAACCGTTGATGAAAAATTTGTTCCATTTTCTTTACCGAAATCTGATTCCCCTTCTCAATCCCAACGATTACCGGGTCTTTCGGGTCAGTGCCAAAATTTCTAAAATCCCTTAAACCAATAGAATAGATCATATAGGGCCACATTTCTGTCATCAATACACCGGGGAATGCACCTACATTGGAAGTTTCTTCATATTCTCCATCTTCCTCTCTTTGAATTTCAGAAGTGTAGCTTAATAATTCTTTTGAATAGCTCTTAAAAATCAGGAGTATTTTCATATTTTTATCCATCTCTTCCTCCGTTTCTCCGTGAGTACCCAGACAGAAATAACAAACGATACTGTTTTCTTCCCCTTCTTTTTCAAACAAGTGCTCCTTTTCGTACGTATCCACGATCTCTTGAAAAGGCTCAAAAGCGATTACGGAATAGTCGTAATACCCCGCCTCCGTAGGAATTAGTTTGATCGTAAAATGACTTCCCAAAGGAAAAGCAAACCCATTGGAGGGTATTGAAGGCAATTCTTGTGCCTGTGCGAAACAGGCAATCACCCAAAATGCAATAATGATCAATCTTTTCATGATATTATTTTTATATTTATACGTTTGTTTTCATCCTTCACCTTTACTTCATATTTCATATTTCTTATTTGGTATTTAAAAAAAATGGGGGGCAGATTATGTTTTTCTTTATTGTTATGTTTTCGCCCCACTCGGCAAAAAAATCCGAAATCCGAAATCCGAAATCCGAAATCATTTTTTATTCATAATATTCAAATTTTCGTTCAATAATCTTGATTTTTTCCAACTTATCTTCAGTTTCCCCCTCATACTCCTCCTTTTTGATCCAGTTCCCATATTGATCATAAGTGTATACATGGCGAATAATAAAACCTATCTGATTCTCTGAATTATAACACTCTTGTTGAATCATATTTTGGTGTTCATCGTAGGTAGTGGTAATTACTTTGTAAATCCCTTTGGCACGGTATAGAAATCCTATTAGCGCTTCTTCCCGGGTTTTTTGTGCATGTTCATTATACTCATAGATAAAGTGATATCTGTCAACGGTATCCTTTTTGTTCTGAATCCCGAAGCCTATTGTTTCAATTATTAATCCATTATTATCATATTTATTGTGGTAATAGCCTGTACCCTTAATATAGGAAATAGTGCTTTTTATAAATCTGTTATTTTCATCATAAAGATAACGTTGTGTTGGTATATATTGGCATTTTTTGCCCTTGTAATTTGCACAATATCCTTCTTCAATTTTATTACCTATGGAGTCATTGATATAAATCTCTTTTCTTTCATTATTATTCCACGTTTTAGAGATTAAATTACCCTTGGTGTCATATTCAAACTCTTCACTGGAGCGTAAGTTTTTCTTACAAATTGGTTCTCTCTTTTTCTTGAAAAGAAACTCTTTCCTTTTAGTTTTAAAAAATCCTTTATAAAACTTATATCTATAGTCAGTTATTCTTACAAGATTATTATTACTGTCATATTTAAGATACTCTCTGGTAATCACCCATTTATAAGTAATCTTTTTTAAAAGAGGGTCCCTTTTTAGAGGTTTATACACTTTTACATTCGAAGCCCTCCATATTTGAATCAAATTGTTGTTTGAATCATATTTATAATTGGTTTCATACTCTATTTTTCCATTTTTCGTAGCTCTACCGGAAGTTAAATAACCATTTTTGAAAACATAAACAATCTCATCACGTTCACTTAAATAGCTACCTCCAAATGAAACTTTAAAATCTATTTTCTTAACTGTTTGGAGAGATAAATTGTTGTCAAATTGATAAATAGTTGAATCGCACCTGCATTGATACACTATTACTGCTCCGCCAATATATGGTTCTTCTCCTGAAATATATTCTGTATCAACAAACGTAACGGGTAATGTATCGCATCGAATATCAGGGGAATAGGAAATTTGCGTCATACTCTTTACCTTCCCGTTTAAAACGATATTGAACTTGTCCAATCCCGTATAAACATCGAGTTTTTCAAGGTTGTCATGATAATGGTATGATGTCGTGATCTCCTGTTGAGCATAACCAACAAGAGAATGCACGAAGCAAAGGAAAAACAATGTAGACCATTTTCTATAAAACATGTTTTGAAATTTAGGATTCACTTTTATTATCATTGCTTTCTTTTCTGCTTTTTAACTTTTTATTCGCTTGTTCTATGCTTGCAATAAACTGTTTTTCCACTTCTGAAAGTTCCATTTCAGTTTTTTCTTTATAGGTTTCATATTCTACTAATGCTTTGCGTTGAGCTATTTCTGCTGAAATTGTTCCGGCGTGTGTTAATACATCTTGACGACTCATTTTAATGAACCCGTCCAATATTTCAATCCACTCCTTCATGTACATAGGTTTACGTTGCATAGCGTTGATTTCAGCAATATCTAAGTATGCTGAAACTAAGCGGTTTAATACTGCCAACTCCTCTTCGGTGAGGTAATTTTTAGCAACATTAATATCCTGTTTGGTGGGTTTTCTACCTTTAAAAGAAGTTAATCCCATAAAGGGTAGTTGAGCGTTGGCTCTTTGGAAAATAATTTCGGCAGCTGTGTGACCGTGAGCAGCCCAATGCAGCTTATTTTGAACTATTTGGAAGAATTTCTGGGTTATTTTTGCTCGTGGATCATAGTCTATACTTGTGGCGTATATTTCAAGCACTTTTCGATAAAATAGCTTTTCTGAGGAACGAATATCCCGAATTCTTTCAAGTAGCTCTTCAAAGTAACCTCCTCCACGTTTCAATAAGTCATCATTCATGGTAAAGCCCTTGATCAAGTACTCCCGTAAACGTTCGGTTGCCCACATCCGGAATTGTGTGCCCCTCAGCGACTTAACTCTATAACCTACGGATATGATAACATCTAAGTTGTAATGTTTAGTGTTGTAATTTTTTCCATCTGAGGCAGTTCTCAAGTATTCCTTGACAACTGAATTTTCATCCAATTCTCCTTCGTCAAAGATGTTTCTTATGTGCAGGCTTATGTTTTGTTTTGTGGTCTGGAATAATACAACCATATCCGCTTGGGTGAGCCATACTGTTTCGTTTTCCAAACGAACTTGAATTTTTAATTCTCCATCATCCGTCTGGTAGAGAAGAATTTCACTGTTAGATTTTGTTGGTAGCATAGTTTTTAATTTAGAATTTAGAAGTTAGAAATTAGATTTTTTTGGATCGGTTTGACACTGCGAATATATTATTTTTTTTGATATTGGTAATGGTATGATGCGATATTTATTAAAAAAATTAATCAAAATCCAAATAGGGCGTTACCTTCTCAATCAGGCTCTGGTAGGCTCTGGTGGCTTCCCGGAACTGTTCGATGTTTTCAATTCTGCCTTTGGTTTCTCTGTATTTGATTACTTGTTTGGCTAAATAGGCATCAAAATAGGGGTGTTGCTTTAAATCTTGATAGCTGATGCTGTTAATGGGGATTTTTTTGATCTCTCCCGGATTGATATAGAAATATTTCTCCATAAATGGGATTTCAATCGATTGAAGGACAAAGATTTCGTGAATCTGCTCCATCTTGTGAAACCCTCCTAAACGGTCACGATAAGCTACCAATTTTTGAGCGCGGGCACTTCCAAAAAGAGGAATACCCTTAATCTCGTTAGTATCGCAGAGGTTGAGATTGAGCTTTACGATTTCATATTCGAGCTGCTTTGGCTTTCCTCCCCCCTTTTTTATTGTATCATTAAAAGAAGAAAGATCATCAATAGAATCACGCTTTGCTTTTTTACAGTCGCTGATTAATTCTAAAAAGTAATCGGGAATATTCTCCTTAGGAAGCGGATGAGTAGCGAATAAACGGTAGAGAATGAGGAGTAAAATCAGGATCATCAATGTGATCGCCGCGGTGGTCTCACCGGAGTTGAGGTTGAAAAAAGATTTCATAGTATTGGAGTTTTGTGAGTTGGATGAGTGATGTGAGATAATATGAGTTCATTTTATTTCTTTTTTAACAGTTTGGCAATAAAATAGATAGTCAGTGTAGTAACCAGACTCCAAACAGTAAGCATAATAATTAAGGCTGATGTATTCATTTTCTGGTTTTTAAGTTTTTACTCTTTTCTTTTCTACGGGAAGCGATATAGATGGCGAGAATGCTCAAGGAGAGCAGTCCCAATAGGAAGTAACGCGCTAAGGCAGTGTATATTCCTGTTTCGCGACTTCCTTTACCTAACATTCTACCCAAAACACTCGATCCATCCAGTTCCCAGCCCCCTTCCCAGATTACACTCCAATCACCACCCGCAGGCTGTATGAATGCAGCAATAAAGATAGTGATTAACATGACCGGAGTAACATATTTGATGATATATTTAAAGAAGCCGGGCAACTTGATATCAGCAGCGCGATTGAATTCTTTCCACCCTTTGTCTGCACCATAAACCCATGAGAAAAGGATGGTCTGGATCATGGCAAAGGAAAAGATGCCTACAGTTCCTGCCCAATAATCATATTCGTCAAATACCCCCTCTTTGAAGAATAGTACGGTGGGTAATCCAAATATCAGGATGGCTGCACCCACTATGAGGGAAGCATTTCTTTTTTTGAACCGAAATTCATCTTGTAAGAAGCTAACCAGCGGACTACCCATTGCCAATGAGGAGGTAATTCCGGCAATAAAAAGGAGTCCAAAGAAGGCTACACTGGTGAATGTTCCGGCTACAGTTCCAAACTTTTGGAAAAGGAATGGCATGGTTTGGAACGCGATTCCAAAACCGCCTTCGTTGGCAACCAAATCTCTGACTGCATCAATGCCAAAAAATCCGACAGCGATGGAAATGAGGATGGTTCCTCCCAACACAATTTCCACAAATTCGTTAACAAAACTGGTCGAAACAGCTTTTAGAGCGATATCTTCGTTACTTCTGACATAGGAAGCATAACATTGAACTGTTCCCAATCCTACCGACAGCGTAAAGAAGATCTGTCCTGCCGCCGCAAGCCACACCTTAGGATTCAGCAGTGAGTCATACTGTGGGGTCCACAGAAAATTGAGCCCCTCAAAACCATACGCAACGGCACCCACCTCGCCGGGTTGGATCATCACTCCGCGGATTGCCAGGAAAATCCCTAATAAAACCAGTAATGGGATACCATATTTGGCCACGACTTCAATTCCTCCTTTTAATCCTCTGGTTAGAATCCATACATTCAATGCCAGACAGAAGACAAAAGCAATCACATTTTCATAAGGAATCCCTGAATGAGTGCTGCTCATATCGTGGTAATGATTAAAAAAGAGGGTAATCTCACTTTGAGACATACCACGGAAAGTGCCTATGATGGAGTGGTAGAGGTAGGAAATAGTCCAACTTTCCAAATAGCAGTAGTAACTTGCAATTCCAATGGTAGTGAAGAAACTCAATCCTCCTAAGTAGCGCCAGATTTTCTTCTTTCCCATCTTCTCCATGGCGAATGGGGTGGAATGGTGTCCGCGTTGTCCCCCCCAGCGTCCCATTGTCCACTCAACAAAGACTAAGGGTAAACCCAAAAGCACAAAGCAAACTAAGTAAGGAATGATGAAGGCTCCACCTCCATTTTGAATAGCTTGAATGGGAAAACGTAGAAAATTGCCGAAGCCAACAGCATTTCCTGCCATGGCTAATACCAACCCTATCTTGCTTCCCCAACGTTCAGAATGATCGGTCATAATGAATGAATTTTGGAGAAGCAAATATAGAGTAAATATTTTAGAAAATCAACTTTTTATTTATTTTCTTTTAAAAACAAGAGAACCACTAGGGTTAATCCCTACACCAACCTTAAACTGTTTCTTTCCTTCAGGAGAGAAACAGAATAGATCCCCTGTAGATTGAAAGTCAATAGCATCAGTAACATATACATACCCATTCAATGGATCAACCTTAATGCCATAAGGGATTTTAATAGTGGTACCGTCAGCAATAAAGTTTTCCTTGATGATGTTTTCAGTGTGGGTATCAAATACTTTAATCCACATTGCTTGGGTGTAGTAGTCATAATGGTATAGGTATGCTTTTTGGTTGTGGATGGTAAAGTTGATGACAGGAAGATTGAGATTGGTTACTTCTTCACTCCCCGCAGCGATACGATAAAAAGCAGGTCCGTTTTCGGCATAATCGCCGGTACAAGCTACATAAACATCTCCATGGTCGTCTCCTAATATATAACGAGGTCCTACACCTACTTCGATTTTTTTGATTTCAGTGAAACTAACGGGGTCAATAACCGAAACGGTTTTTGAGGTTACAGGATAATCATAACCTCCTGAATTAGCCACATAAAGTCGGTCACCAATTAAGCAAATTCCATCAGGATTACTCCCTACATTGAGTGTTCCATCAATGGTTAATAACTCAGTGTTAATACGAACTACTGTACCATTATAACAGGTTACAAATGCTTTGTCTTGATAGAATTCGATCATTCTGGGTAGTTTCCCTGTCAAAGAGATACTTTTAATACTTTTCATTGTTGTGGGGTTGATTACCTCCAACACTTCCGAATTGTTGACCACACAATAAAGTTTACCTCTGTACATCTTGAGGTCATTGCCGACATCACCCAAGCCGCGTTGGTTGGCAGCCAGGAATGCATCATCAACCACTTGTTTGGTATTAAAATCGTAAAAGGAGATAGAGCTGTTGTTTGCGTTGAACCCTCCTTCATTGAGAATAAAGATTCCTTCTTTTCCAATCAGGGGAGTTTCAATGGGTTCAATGTGTCTGTCGCAAGAGGCTGCTAATAAAGTTAATACTAACGTCCAACCCAGTAGGGTTTTAACAGTTTTTGAGATTTGAGATAATTGTTTTTTCATCTTTTTGAAGTTTTTAATGAATAATTATTTTAAATTCAAAAAGAAAGGGGGTGATAGAGAAAACGCTTTGCTAAAAGTATTCAGCTTTCATCCCGAAGCTTTTTGACTCGTTTTACAATTAGGTTTTCTGACTTGTCTCTCTTTTAGGCCTTCCCATTACCGCAATAACAGTGGCGTGGATCTAAAAGAACTTACGAGACTTACAGCAGCGGGTACTGTTCAGGATTTACACCTGATTCCCTCCATTGTAAAAACAGCACAAAAGTACATAAAATTTTTTGATTAAAATGCAACAAATAAATAATATTTATCAAAGTGGGTTCTGTTCTTAAATTATTTGTATTTTTGCAGGTTGAATTGACCTCAATTATGAAACAGATCTTTTGTTTATTTCTTTTTGTAACTTTATTACTTCCCCTTAAAGCTCAGAAGTTTATAGGAGGTGTAGTGGCAGGTATGAATCTTTCACAAGTGGAGGGTGATGAGGTAAATGGTTTTAAAAAAGTGGGATTCAACGGTGGCGGGTTGGTGATGTTACCTCTCAATAGAAAAAAAACCTTCTTTGCTACTGTGGAGTTGCTCTATAACCAAAAGGGTGCTTATCAACGCAACACTTCATCCGGTGCCGATGCATTCCCCTACGGTGACACTGTACTGTTTGACCCTGGTTTTCCTCATAAAAACAATAAGATTTATTACAATTTGCGGACTGACTATGTGGAGGTACCGCTCTTGTTTCATTATGAAGATCCCATGACCGGCTATGCCCTGGGGGTTGGGGCTTCCTGGGCTAGGTTGGTGTTTTTGAAAGAAACCCTGTTTGGACGTCGTCTCCTTTCAGATATTCGTTCCGGACGATTTTACCGCGATAACTGGAACTTTCTAGTGGATGTTAGGGTACCGATATATAAAGGATTGAAATTTACCTTTAGATATCAATATTCTTTTGTTCCTATTGGTGCTGATCGTGTCTTCTATACATTAAATAATGCGGATTCATTTACTCGAAAGATGTATCATCACGTGCTCTCTTTCAGGTTTATGTACACTTTCAACGACCGCTATTACCTCAATCAAAAAACAAACCCGGATGGCTCGCGCCGTGGTCCCAGATGGGATAGAGTGAGAGATCAGTAACCCTGTTTTTTTTAATAATACAATCATGATAAAGAAAATCTGGATTCCCATTTTATTATCACTTTTCATTTATTCCTGTGAACAGGATTTTTCACTCAACGCACCCTACCGGGATGTTACTTTTGTGTATGGTGTGTTGGATTCTCAAGATTCAGTTCATTATCTGAAAATTTATAAAGGTGTACAAACGGAAGGAAATCCCACGCAAGTTGTGCAAGATTGGACTAAATTGTACTATTTTGATACGATTTCAGTTACTTTAACTGAATTTAAGGAGGGACAAAGTACGGGCAGGGTGATCACTCTGGACACAACGACTTCTGTACCCAGATTGGAAGGGGCTTTTGGTTATCCGACTCAATTGTTGTATTATACCACCGAACGTTTGGATCCAACAGCTGTTTATCATCTTAAAATCGTACACCGTGAAACCGGTCGTATAGTTGAGGCTGAAACACCCATTCTACAACCTATTGTGTTGAATGCACCCAATATTCCCGAAAATGCAGGATTGAATTTGGTGGGAAGAAAGGGGAATATTATTTTTACTCATGTCCCCAATGCAAAAGCTTACGAGATTTTTCAATATTTTCACTATTTTGAAGTCTCAAAAGCTACTGGTGTTGTTGTTAGGGAGGGGTACGTAAAAAGAGATATTACGAATGGCGTTTTCCTTACAGAAAGTAATGTATCTTACAATCAGATTAGCAGAGAGTACAATCCGAGTACTTTATATGACCAGATTGCTACTCAGTTGAAACCGGATCCGACAGTAGTTCGTTATATTCGTAAAAATGAACCGGTTGTTTTTGAAGTTTGGGGCGCATCGCAAAGTTTATATAACTACCTCCTCGTTAATAAACCTACCTCCAGTATTGTACAGGATCGAATGGAATACACTAATTTGGTGGCTCCTGCTGATTCGAATTACGCTACTGCCTGGGGTGTTTTTGCATCCAGAGCCAGAACGGCCCGAGGCTACAGAATTAACAATCCAAGCGAAGATTCTTTAGTGAAGGGTTCTAAAACATCGCACTTAGGTTTTAGATACCTAAGAGAGTATATTCCTATGTAACGTCAAAGAGTTCTCTGAACCTGATCAGATATCCTTCTCAATTAAATAGTTATTACGATCGGGTGCATTTCGGGTAATCAGATCTCCCAAAAAGCCGGCTAAAAACAGTTGAGTTCCTAAAATCATCGCTAATATCGCCAAATAAAAAAGAGGTTGGTCTGTAACTTGTCGAAATTCTGTTCCATGATAAGAACGAACTAACTTTTCAACAATAAGATAAATTGTAATCCCAAATCCAACAACAAAAGAGAATGTACCCCATAACCCAAAGAAGTGCATCGGTTTCTTGCCGAATTTGGAGGTGAAAGTGATCGATAAAAGGTCTAAGAAGCCGTTGATAAAGCGGCTCCAGCCAAATTTGGTAACCCCATATTTCCGTTTTTGGTGTTGTACCACCTTTTCTCCAATCTTCTGAAAACCTGCCCACTTGGCGATTACAGGAATATATCGGTGCATTTCGCCGTAAACCTCTATCGATTTTACCACCTCTTTGCGATACGCTTTGAGTCCACAGTTGAAGTCATGCAGTTTGATTCCGCTGATTTTAGTAGTGGTCCAATTATAAAATTTAGAGGGTATATTCTTCGCCCATTTGGAGTCATAACGTACTTTTTTCCACCCTGATACAAGGTCGTATTGCTCTTCAACAATCATACGATACAGCTCAGGAATTTCATCTGGTGAATCTTGTAAGTCCGCATCCATGGTAATCACTACATTGCCGGCTGCCTTCTGAAAGCCCACATTGAGAGCTGCCGATTTACCATAATTACGTCTAAATTTAATCCCTTTGATCGCCTCATTTTGCTCTTGTAACTCTTCAATGAGCTTCCAGGAACCATCGCTGCTGCCATCATCCACAAAGATAATCTCATAGCTGAACTGATGCTCTTTCATTACTTTTTCAATCCATTGAGTCAATTCGGGTAACGATTCCTCCTCATTTAATAAAGGTATAACAATAGATATATCCATGATATGATTATTTTAAAACCCAATAACTGGAGTTGATTTTTTTAGCAAATTGGAACGCTTCTTCTTCTGTCTTGAAAATGCCGATACAAACACGATAACGTGAATCAGCATGCACAATGGAAGGGTTGTAACGATCCAGATTCTTTTCTTTGATATGTTTAATTGCATCCTGTTCACTCAGTAAACTCCCCGCAATAGCATAAAATTTGCCGCTTTCTTTCCGAATTACAGGGTAACCATCGGGAGTTTTCGCGACACTCGTTTCAGGTTGAACAGCCGCTTCCGTTCCACCGACCGCCTCTGTTTCAGTCAGCTGATCTAATTCGGTTGAATCTTCTTCAATGTCTTGATAATCAGCATATAAATCTTGATCCCCCGTTGGTTCTGTAGCCGGAGTCTGCACCTCTTCAGTTGCTTGTTTCGGTTTTACAAAGTGATGGTAAAGGTGATCCTTGAAAAGGAGTAGCAGTACAGCCAGGGTTAATAAAATGATGAAAATAAAGAGTAAGTTTCCGAGTATTCTCTTTCTCTTTCTAGGCGGTTTATAAAATATCTCCTCCTCGACCTCTTCTTCAATGTCTTCGAGTACCTCTTCCTCAAATTTTTCCTCAATCTCTTCTTCAACCATTTCTACGACCTCCTCTACCGGTTCTTCCACTGTTTCCTCTATCGACTCAACAATCGGTTCTTCAACCTCTTCAACGATCGGTTCCGTTGCGGTTTCTTCAGGGATTTCCACTTCAATCTCTTCTTTTTCTTCTTCTTTGGAAATTAAAATATCAGGGGGCAGCACACTCTCAGGCTCTTCGGACACAACCACCCCCTCTCTCTCAACCACTGCCTGCTCTTCCAATTTGAGGGGCTCCATGCCATAGAAATGCTCATTGAGCTCCTTAATCACTGCCGACTCAAATCGAATCACCTTGGATTCATCCAGTCTGAAAGTGCCAAAGTTCTCATACTCGATCTCTTTGTTCTCCTGAAGTGCTTTTTTTAACTCACTAACCCAATTGTTGACCGCTTCATCAGCGTCCAATAAGCGGATAAATTCCCATTTGGAGATATGATCTACAATAGGAAAGCCGGTTTGCTCTTCATTCATCTCAAACTCGATAATCACCTTCGGTGGCAATATTTCTCCCTCCTGAATAGTGGAAGGGATCTCTTTCTTTTGGAATTTGCCCAATCGGGTGACTAACAGTTCATCTTCCTGTTGAAGATAACGAATAATGTTCCTAATTACCATCATGATTCCATTGCATTAAGTGATTAATTTTTTCTAAGTCTGCCGGTGTGTCAACAGCTAAACTTTCATGTGAAGTGATTGCTGCAAAGATTTGAAAATCAGCTTCTAACCAGCGCAATTGCTCCAGCTGTTCTGTCTGCTCCAGCTTCGATTGAGGGAGCGCTATCAGTTTTTGTAAAGTCTGATAGCGGTAAGCGTAGATTCCAATGTGTTTGTAGAAAGGGGTAACAACCTTTTTCTCCTTATCGCGGATATAAGGTACTGCTGCTCTGCTAAAATAAAGTATGCGTTTTCGGTCCGAAAGCAATGCTTTCACCACATTGGGATTCTCGATTTTTTCCCGTTCCTCTACCTGATAGACTAACGTGCCAATCTCAACTTCCGGATTATCGAATAATCTGATCAATTGATTGATTTGCTCAGGTTGAATAAAGGGCTCATCTCCCTGGATATTGATGACTAAGTCATCGGGCTGCAGCACGAGTTTGCGAGCAGCCTCACCACAGCGATCGGTGCCTGATGGATGATCAGGGGAGGTAAGGATGACCTTCCCCCCAAATTTTTTTATTTCATTATCAATACGATAATCATCCGTCGCAACGTAACAAAGATCCACATCGGATTCCATGACCCGCTCATAAACCCGCTGAATCATTGGTTTTCCGCCAATCAATACCAACGGCTTGCCGGGAAAACGGGTAGAAGCATAACGAGCAGGGATCAGAGCTACTTTTTTCATCGTATCTTATTTAAACAAACCAAATAGTTCAGCATTAATCATGTTGATAATTACCCCAAAATCTTCAGGAACCTCCTCAAATTTTAAGTTGTTGACATCTACAATGAGCAACTTGCCGGCATTATAGGTCTCAATCCACTTTTCATAACGCTCATTCAAGTGCTGCAAATAATCTAAACGGATTGAACTTTCATACTCTCTTCCTCTCTTTTGAATTTGTCCTACCAGAGTAGTAACATCTGCTCTGAGATAGATCAAAAGATCGGGTGCTTGTATAAATTCAGACATCAACTCAAAGAGAGATTGGTAGTTCTCGAAATCACGAGAAGCCATCAATCCCATATGATGAAGATTGGGTGCAAAGATGTGAGCATCTTCGTAAATAGTCCTGTCCTGAACAATATCTTTGTTTTTTTTACGGATTTCATGAATCTGTCTGAATCTGCAATTCAAAAAGTAGATCTGAAGATTGAAGGACCATCGCTGCATATCTTCGTAAAAGCTGGCAAGGTAAGGATTGTCATCCACACTTTCATAATGGGGTTCCCAATTGAAGTGTTTGGCTAACATCCCTGTCAGTGTTGTTTTTCCGGATCCTATATTCCCGGCAATAGCTATATGCATAGTTCCAATTAATTTAAACGATTATTCAATAACTTCTTTCTTTTTAGTGTGTAAGGTATGAAGGATAAGATAAGCAATAATTCCAATGTACGCTACGATTGATAATAGAGAGAAAATAGAGGACTCCTGATATGCAGTAGAGGTTGCCATGTGAACTCCTGCATAACGTAAAATAGCACTAATTACACCCATAATCGCACCTCCTGCCAACAATCCGGATGCAATCAAAGTCCCTTTATCTTTTCTTAGTTTGTTTACTGCATCATCTTTGCTTCTTGAGCTTACATACCATGCAATGATACCACCCACCAACAGAGGCGTATTCAATTGTAGAGGAATAAACATTCCTAAAGCGAATGCTAATGAGGGAATACCAATTCTATCCAAAAGAATCGCTAAGATAGCCCCAATAATATAGAGAATCCATGGGGTTTCACCTCCAAACATCAAAGGTTTGATAATGGAAGCCATCGCATTAGCCTGGGGCGCAACCAAAGCATTTTCACCGCTATATCCGTAGGTTTTAGAAAGAATCATAATGACAGCACCTACAGTTAAAGCAGAAACTAAAGTTCCCACAAATTTCAGTGCTTGTTGCTTGAACGGAGAAGTTCCAATCCAGTAACCGATTTTTAAGTCGGTGATAAAGCCACCCGCCATGGCTAAGGCAGAACAAACGATACCACCCACTACCAATGCGGTAATAATTCCGGTTCCCCCTTGAAGTCCTACAGCAGAAAGGATAAAAGAAGAAAGAATCAAAGTCATCATGGTCATTCCTGATACAGGGTTAGTTCCAACAGTTGCAATCGCTGTGGCAGCCACAGTGGTGAAAAGGAAAGCAAAAAGAAAAATAACTCCAATACCTACAAGAATTTGTACCATATTCATCTTTAGACCTCCAAAAGCGAAAAAGAGTACGAGCATTACCAAAACAGCCAAGAATCCGAATAGAATGATCTTCATAGGAATATCTCTCTGGGTTCTTAATACTTGTTGCTCTTCACCTTTTCTTTTGCTAGCTTGGAAAACTACTCCAAAAGAGGTTTTGATTACACCGGCAGATTTGATTACACCAAGAATTCCTGCCATAGCAATTCCCCCAATTCCAATATATCTCACATAGTTAGTGAAAATGAATTCGGGATCCAAGCCACTCATTAAAACTCCATCAGAGGTAACTCCAAAAGAGCCTAAAAGGGGTACAATAAACCACCAGGAAAGCAATGATCCGGCAGTGATAATAGTCGCATATTTGAGTCCAATTAAAAATCCGGTGCCCAACAGAATTGAGCCGGCATTGATCTTGAACAGGAATTTATGATCCATCGCTAATTTTTCACCCCATCCGGTCATCCGGGTAGAGATGTTTTCAGCCCATAACTGGAATGTACTCACACAAAAGTCGTAAATACCTCCGATTAATCCGCTAATAGCCAATAATTTAGCTTGATTTCCCCCTTTTGCACCTGAAACCAGAATTTCAGTGGTAGCTGTTGCTTCAGGGAAAGGATATTTTCCGTGCATCTCAGAAACAAAATATTTCCGGAATGGGATCAGGAAGAGAATACCCAAAAAGCCTCCAAATAGGGATGCAAAAAAGATTTGGAAAAAGTTAACATGGATTTCAGCACCTAAAACAGGATCCTGTTCCTTAATGATGTAAATTGCAGGCAGAGTAAAAATAGCACCCGCTACAATCACACCGGAACTGGCTCCAATTGATTGGATAATTACGTTTTCTGAAAGTGGACTTTTCCGTTTTGCCAAAGTAGAGACACCCACGGCAATAATCGCAATCGGAATTGCGGCTTCAAAAACTTGTCCGAAACGTAAGCCGGAATAGGCAGTAGCTGCCGAGAAAATAATGGCCATCAAAATTCCCCAAAGAACAGTCCAAAGGTTCACTTCGGGGTATTTTTTAGTGCCTAATAAAATCGGCTTGTACTCTTCTCCCTCCTTTAATTCCGTATAAGCATTAGCGGGGAGTTCAATCTCTTGAATTTCTTCGTGTAAATCTTTCTGATTCATAAAGCTAAGTTCTTGTTAATAAATATATTGAATTAATTTCCAAAGTCATCGTAAAATATATGTTCTTCACTCACACCCAAAGAGTCCAACATCCTAATAACCGCCTCAGACATCAATTTGGGTCCGCAGATGTAATAGTCTATATCCTCAGGATTAGGGTGATCTTTGAGGTAGTTGTCAAAAATCACCTGATGGATAAAACCGGTCTTGCCTTTCCAGTTATCTTTAGCCAGGGGCGCACTCAAAGCCACTTCAAATCGAAAGTTGGGAAACTCTTTTTCTATCCTCTCAAAATCATCGATATAGAAAAGTTCCCGCAATGAACGTCCTCCATACCAAAAGGTAGTTTTGCGAGTAGTCTGTTTAGTTAAAAATTGATCAAAAATATGAGATCTCATCGGTGCCATACCGGCGCCACCACCAATAAACATCATCTCATTCTCATTTTCACGGATAAAGAAATCCCCGTAAGGACCGGAAATAGTAACCTTATCGCCCGGTTTAAGCGTAAAAATGTAGGATGATGCAATACCGGGATTTACATTTTCAAATCTTTTCTTTTTAAAATTAAATGGGGGAGGGGAGACCCTTACATTGAGCATAATGCGGTTATTCTCAGCAGGATGGTTCGCTATGGAGTAGGCTCTGGTAACCCATTCACTACTGCTGGCAACCAAACCGAACATTCTGTTTTGTTCCCATTCAGTACGATACTCCTCACGGATCTCCATATCGCTGTAACGGATTTTCCCTTCCGGAATCTCAATCTGGATATAACTACCCGATTTAAAATCCAAAACTTCACCTTCCGGCATTTGAAGCACAAACTCTTTGATATAAGTGGCGACATTCTCATTGGAAACTACGGTACATTCCCACTTTTTAATCCCAAATATCTCTTCAGGAATTTGAATTTCCATATCATCTCTGACTTTCACCTGACAAAACAGACGGTATTTTTTCTCCACCTCTTTCCTGCTGAGATGCGTCATTTCGGTAGGTAAAATATCTCCGCCACCGGAGTGGATAATCCCTTTACAATAACCACAAGTGCCGGCACCACCACAAGCAGAAGGCACAAAGACTCCATGTTCTGACAGGGCACGGAGCAGTGAAACACCACGCTCATGCTCAAACACCCGATCTTCATTCACCTTGATGGTAACAGTTCCTTCCGGAACCAGCTTTTTACGTGTCAATAATAAAACAGCAACCAATGCCCAGATAATCAATAGAAAAATCACTACTGAAATGATGAGAATCGGAACAATGATATGCAAAGTGATCATAGGCTGTTTTTAGGCTAAAAATTTCAAATTAATTCAGTTCTCTTTAAAATCCACAAATTTAAATAAAATAATGCAAATAATCCCTTTTATTTGTAAAAAAGTGGAAAAGATTTTTTAACATGTTCTTTATTAGTGATTTCGACCTGAGTAAATAGTGAAAATAGTTCAAATGCCATGATTAAACGGTGATCCTGATGCGCATCAAGATGCAAAAAAGAGGGTAAATCATGCTCTCTTTTCTCAATGGTTAGAGTATCTATGCTACCGCTTCCGCTTTCTGTAATAGTAGTAACTTGTGTAAATTGTTGCAGCAACTCAACAAGATGGGTCGCCCTTTTGGACTCTTTATGGTCCAGATTTTTGATATGTGTGAGCGTAAGTTGAAAGGGGTAGAGTAGTGCCAATACCGCCAAAACAGGCGCTAAGTCGAGATTGTTTTCCAGATTGATCTCCTGAGGTGGAATCTCCGCAGAATTTGCAAAGATTAATTCAACCCTGTCACTGAAAACCTGAGTTTGTACGCCCCATTTTTCAAAAAGCGGGACAATCTGTGCATCATGCTGAATGGAAGGGTATTGCAAGCCATGTAATACCACCTTCTCGCCGGGTCGTAACATCGCATAGGCGTAGCCATAAACCGCTCCGCTCCAGTCTCCCTCTATCTGCGATGGCACTCCCTCCAGGAAATAACTGCCCCACACTTGTTGCGTTAATTCGTAATAACTTTGAGAACTAAAATGTTTGGGAATAGGTTGAATGTTAATTCCCCCGACTTTTTGAGAAATCATAAAAAGGGCAGAAATAAACTGACTGCTGGAGCTGCAATCGACAGCAACAGAAAAGGCATTGGGTAAAATTTTACTCCTAATAAGCCATCCATTGGGAGTCTCTGAAAGTTCTGCTCCCATTTCTCTTAAAGCGTTGACTAAAGGAAAGATAGGACGATCTATTAATCTTTTAGTTCCGGTCAATAACCAAGTTCCGGGAGTGATTGCCAAAACCGCCATCAGGAAGCGATAGCCGGCGCCACAATCCTGCACATCAATAGCAACCGGCTCACCTTCATTCCCTTCATGTGCCTTGATGTTGCGGAGTGCCCGATCCACAATTTTGACATCCTCCGCATCCTCTTCCAGCACCTCTAAAATGCGTCCCTCATACAAAAAGGAGAGGATCTGATAACGAATAACCAAACTTTTGGATCTAGGAAGATATAACTGCTTCATAACTTACTGATTCTTGAATAGTGAAACGGCACAACAACCGTAAACTGCGGCTGTTTCGGTGCGTAATATTTTGTTACCCAGTTGAATAGGTTGAAACTGATGTGCTTTCGCCATCTCCACTTCCTGAGCTGTAAAATCTCCTTCCGGACCAATCAACAACACGATATCGGAATGGTTTCCGGACAATAATTTCGCAATATGAGGAGTAACAGAACGATCTTCACACCAGGCAATCATGCGGAGCATATCAGGATTGGGAGAGGGTAGGGCGTTAAAGAATTGTTTTAATGGAATTGCTTCAATAACAGGTAGATAGGTTCCTGACGATTGTTTCAATGCGGCAATACTCAAACGTTGTAGTCGCGGCAGGTCAACATGTTTACGCTCAGAGCGTTCCGTGATAATCAGTGAGATTTTCTCAATCCCAACTTCGACACATTTTTCCACCATCCACTCAATCCGATTGCTGTTTTTAGTCGGTGCGACCCCAATATGCAAACTGAAATCCCGTTTCCCGACCTCATACTGCCGGTTCAACAGTTGTAATGTGGATTCCTGCTTCTGAATCGATACAATTTCCGCCTCAGCGACGCCTCCTTTCCCATCGGTAACCTGCACCCGGTCACCCACCTGCTTTCTTAAGACCTTAATCAGATGCTTATGCTCCTCATCACCGAGCTTAAACATCTCAACATTCAGATTATCAATATAATAGTGTCCCATTTTTTATTCCTCCTTTTCGCTTAATTCCAGCCAACGCATCATTTTTTCATCCAATTCTTCCTCCAATTCACCATACCGCGTGCTCCATTCTGTAAGCTCCAACCCGGTAGCGTCCCCCGAATTCATCCGCTCCAACAGCTCCTCTTTTTCCTTTTCCAGTAGTTCAATTTCAACTTCCAGCGCTTCAAATTCCCTATTTTCTTTATATGTTCTTTTTTGATTTTTAATTATTGGGGGGACGTCAACACTGGTCTCCTCTTGCCGGTTCTCGCTCTCTCTTCGCTGCTTCTCCGCTCTTTTTCTCGCTTTCTCTTGTTTCTCCCTCTCCAGACGATATTCGGTGTAATTGCCGTAGTAATCCTTGATCTTTCCTTCTCCCTCAAAAACAAAGATATGATCCACCAACTTGTTCATAAACCAACGGTCGTGAGATACCACTAACACCACGCCCTGAAAGTGATCCAAAAACTCTTCCAACAGATTCAATGTGTCGATATCAAAATCGTTAGTGGGCTCATCCAGTAGCAAAAAGTTGGGGTTTTTAATCAGTGTGATGAGCAGGTGCAACTTTCTCTTTTCTCCTCCGCTCAGGTCTTCAAAATAGGTGTATTGTTGTTCGTAACTGAACCCGAAATAGCTCAAAAACTGCGATGCACCCACATAGTTTCCACTTTGAAGGCGAACCACTTCGGCATGCTCCTTCACAATGTCAATCATGCGCTTGTTACCCTCAACTTTGAGATTATCTTGTGAGAAATAACCAAACTGAACGGTCAATCCCGGAGTGATTTTCCCGGCATCAGGTTTAAGCTCTTCCATAATCAGTTTGAGCAAAGTACTTTTCCCGGATCCATTCTTCCCGACAATGCCACACTTTTCTCCCTTTTTGAAGGTGTAAGAGAAATCTCTGATCAGTTCTTTGTCGGGATAGGAGAAGTGTAAATTGTTAATTTCCAATATTTTATTTCCCAGCCGTTCGCTTTGAATAAAGAACCCTTCCTGCTGTTTCTCCACCTTTTGGTGAGCCTCCTCTTTGAGCACTTCAAACGACTTGATCCTGGCTTTCGCTTTGGTAGTTCTGGCTTGAGGTGAAGTTTTGACCCACGCCAACTCATTACGGTACAGCTGTCTGATCCGCTCTAATGTAACCGCTTCATTGGCTAATCTTTCCGCTTTTTTCTCCAAATAATAGTCATATTTTCCCTTGTACTGGTAGAGTTTGCTTCGATCCAGCTCAATGATATAGTTGCACACCTGATCTAAGAAGTAACGGTCGTGCGTAACCATCAACAGCGTGATATTGTTGTTGGAGAGGTACTCTTCCAACCATTCGATCATGTCGATATCCAGGTGGTTGGTCGGCTCATCTAGGATCAGGAGGTCACTGTCGTGGATCAATGTTTTAGCCAGTGCTACCTTCTTTTTTTGTCCTCCGGACAACTCATTGATATCCTGAAAGATATTGTCAATTCCGAACTTGGAAAGCACCTCTTTAACGCGACTTTCAATATCCCAGGCATGGAGACGTTCTACTTCTAGCAAACTCTTCTCCATTCGTTCGGAAAGCTCTTTGGGAACAGGCAGTTGTTGATCCTGTTGTTTCTTAATTAACGCCAGACACACCTCATACTCCTTTACCGCCACAATACTTGGATTTTGAGAATCCAAAATGAGGTCCAGTACCGATTGTTCCGCTTCAAGAGTATTCAATTGTGGTAAGTATGCTATAGTGATATCCTTACGGGTAGTAACCAGTCCGCTATCCGGAGTCTCAATCCCTGCGATAATGTTGAGCAGTGTACTTTTCCCCACACCATTTTTGGCTATCAGTGCTATTTTTTGCCCCTTTTCAATCCCAAAACTAATCTGATCAAAGAGTATTTTCTCCCCGTAAGATTTAGTAACATTTTCAACAGTCAGGTAATTCATCGTTCAGATTCATCAAACCGCAAAAATATAAAAAAATGCGGAAGGCGGAAGGCGGAAGGCGGAATGAAATCCAATTACGAATTACGAATTACGAATTACGATTCTTAAATTTAGAATTTAGAATTTAGAATTTAGATTTATTTGATTGATTATTAGATATTTGCATTTTTACCTCAAACCATTTCGACTTTCGACTTTCACCTTTCGACTTTTTTAGGTTCGTAATTCGTAATTCGTAATTCGTAATTGCTCTGCATATTCCAAAAGGTCTAAAATTCCAGAGTGGGGTAATAAAATGACAAAAATGGAAAACATTATTCTGCCCCCCATTTTTTTTATTTCAAAAAGAAAAACAAAAATATAAAATCAGAAATTGCCGTAAAGACGCAATGCATTGCGTCTCTACAGCCACGTTCAATTTTAATTTATAACCCGAAATCCGAAATCAATTTATCCTTCTACCTTCTACCTTCTACCTTTAGAAGGGGAAAGCCAACTCCATTCCAACTTCTAATTTGGGTAATTCTGTTTTGCCCATTTTGTCATTAAACAGATCCGAAAAACGATACTGTCCGTATAGGGCAATGAAATTGTATCCGAATCGGGCGCGGACTCCCCATTGCAAAGGATTAAATCCTTGAATGTTACCCCGTGTTTCAGTTCTGATAATCTTAGGATCTAATTTCTCTTTCATGAAATGTTTATTGGCAAACACCCAGGATCCGTAAATACCGGTGTCAAAATAGACGCCCAATCCTTCATCAGGTACTAACCTGAAACGTTGATAGAACTCCAGATTCAACAGCGATGTTCGAAGGTACTCAGTGTGGAACGACTGACTGCCCTCAAAGTTTTTGACATGGAACTTGTTGTATCCAATTTCTGCACTGAACCCGAGATTGTACCATTTGCAAACATTCCCTTTAAAGCGTACACCAAACATGAATGATTGCGATTTGCCATACCTCATTTGATAATCCGATCCATGAAAAGGAGGAGTTATAAATCCCCACGATATGTATGGATAGAGGTAATATTTGGACAATACCCCAAAAGCAGAAAGTTTTTCGTTTTTCTGAGGAATATATTTCACAGAATAGTTATATGTATCGGATTTATTAGTTTCATCTTTGGGTATAATATCTGTCCCGTAACGTAACTCTTTAACTTCTTTTTGATAATAAACGCGCAAGATATCACCATTCTCAATTTTGGATTTATCGAGAGGATAAACCATTGAAGATAAATCGGAGAATTCAACATCCCAATATTGTCTCAGTTGTCCGTCCGGTTTTTGAACATGAAGCAATAGGGTAGTATTGTTCTTGCCGTTTTCATCAGGAGTTATGGTAACAAATATGGAGCTTTCACTTTGTGTAAAAGTAATCCGGGATGACTCCATCGTTTGAGCTGTTTGGTTGATAAAGTAGCTGGCTTGTGGAACTCCGTAGCCATATTGATAATCAAAATAGGGATAAAGATCTGCCGATTTTTCAATTTCGGCTTTCAATTCCATAGCTGTAAGTTGCGGACGAGTTTGCCATGCACAAGCCACAAAACCGGCTACCAACGGACTGGAAAACGAAGTTCCGGGTGCGTTAGTATAGCCGCCTCGGGGTTTAGCCACATCAGCAGTACCGAAAGCCACTACATTGGGTTTGAGTCTTCCGTCTGCAGTAGGACCAAAAGAGCTAAAATAGATGCGTTTATCTGTTGCAGGGTTAAGACCGCCAACGGATAAAATACTGTCGGCATCAGCAGGAGTAATCAATGTGCGCCATGCTTTGTCATCCCCTTCATTACCCATAGCGTTGCAGACTAACATTCCTTTTGCTGCCGCCATATTGGCTGCTTTGCTAACCAACGACTGCTTTCCATCCATATCTTCTACGTAGTAGCGTGATTTTCCGTATCCCAGCGAACTATTGATGACATTGGCTCCATTTTTATCCGCCCATTCGACAGCTTGCATCCACCAAACTTCTTCCTTGGCAGGTTCCGTGTTGATTTCCGTACGAGCCAATAAAAACTCTGCTCCGGTGGCTAATCCCATCTTTTTCCCATTTTGGATGCCGGCAATACAACTCAAAACCATCGTTCCATGCGAGTTCCAACCGTAAACATCCTCTTTTTTTAATGGGAAATTCCAGGTTTTAATAATCCGATTATTCTCACGCAAATGAGTAAAAGCTTCGTGTTTATCCACTCCGGGAAATCCGCCATCGAAAACAGCAATCCGTATTCCTTTTCCATCGATCTGATTTTGAACAAACAGATCTCCTTCAAAACGTTCAAGTTGCGGTAAAATTCCAACTTTTTCACCGGTATCATGACTCATTTCAAACGAATCTGAGAAATGATCCTTGTAGGTTGCCAATTTCCCTTCCGTTTCGATTCGTTCAACATCTTTTACAAAAGGTAATTCTTGAACCAAGGGTAAATTCTCATCCGTAATGGCAACGGCAACGGCGTTAAACCAGCGTGTTTCTCCAACAAACTCTTCCGATAAATTGATCACCTGTTCTTTGTAATTATTATTCAAAGGAAAATCTGTCATATCGAAAAGAGAAATATTCTGCTGCACCCGTCTTTCAATCGCCTTGGTATCGAAATAAGAGTAAGGATCAAAAGTGGTTTCATTTTTATCTGTAAAATAGACCCAATAAATGTTTTGCGAAAAAAGACCATTTACCAGCACTAAAGTTAAAAAAGCTAAAATTATACGTTTCATGTTGTTGATTTTTATGTATGCAAAAGTATAGATTTTTTTGGTAAGTCTGTTCTCCTTTACTTCATATTTCTTCTTTCTTATTTGGAAATTTAAATAAATGGGGGCAGATTATGTTTCCCTTTATTGTTATGCTATTTCCCCACTCTCAAACATTAAAGCTTTTTAGAAAGGTAGTGTTAATTACGAATTACGAACCTAAAAAAGTCGAAAGTCGAAAGTCGAAAGTCGAAATTTTTGGGTTGAGGTAATGTTAAGCATAACTCCCTGAAAATCAAGCTCATCAATAGCCCCAACCTTTAGGTTGGGGAGGAAAATTGCCCATCGCGATATAGGGCTTTAGCCCAAATTTATTATAATGTTCCCCTTTTTGGGGTTATTTTGATTTTGGAGGGCAAATTTTGGATTATGGAATTATATATTTGATTATTAGCGTGTTATGATTTGTTTTATCTTATTTTAAATTTCTCACTTCACATTTGATATTATTGTAAATTTGGGCTAAAGCCCTGGGTATCTTGGGGGTATTCTAATCCACGCCCTAAAGGACGTGGTTATTGATATGATTATCAATGAGATATATGAAGTATTTGCCAATTTTCAACTTTCAATTTTCAATTTACGACCTCGTAATTCGTAATTCGTAATTTTTTTGTATGTTTGCAGGTTAAATTCATTGTATGCTGACAGAACGACAAAAAGCGGATTTGATCTTACAACTTTCTGGTAATAAGAAGATTGCAGTTACTACGCACTATAATCCCGATGGGGATGCATTAGGTTCTTCTTTGGCAATTTCGCTCCTAATGAGAGCAAAAGGGCACCATGTGGATGTAGTTGTGCCTAATGTTTTTCCTTCTTATTTGACCTGGATGCCTAACAGTGATGAGATTGTGATTGCAGCTACGGAGTTTGATAAAGCACGTGAAATTATTGAGTCGGCTGACATTCTTTTTATTGCAGATATGAATGCTGCACACCGTGCAGGAAGAGAATTGGAATCGATTGTGAAAAATACCGGTGCCTATAAAATAATGATAGATCATCATCCCAATCCAATATGTGAAGCAGGCTTGTTATACTCAACGATTGAATCTACTTCAGCTTCAGAATTGGTGTTCCGCTTTTTTAAAGAACTTTATCCGGATGCTCCGTTGTCGTTAGAGTACGCCAATTGCATCTATACCGGAATGATTACCGATACGGGTTCATTGAGTTATTCTTGTAACAGGCCCTTAATTTACGAAATTTTAAAGGAGTTGATGGAGATTGGTGTAGATGGTGAGTTGATCCACAGATTGGTATACGACAACTATTCGGAAAGCAGATTGAGATTGCTGGGAGTAGCCCTTAAGAATATGGTTGTGATGAGAGATTATGGCACCACTTATCTCTTTCTAACCAGGGATGATTTATTTGAAAACGACTATAAAATTGGAGATACCGAAGGTTTTGTTAACTATGGGTTGTCATTGAGCTGTGCCCAGTTTACTGCCTTTTTTACCGAAAAACGCAACAGAATAAGGATCTCTTTCAGATCTAAAGATCAATTTGATGTAAATCAGTTTGCATCACGCTATTTTGATGGAGGAGGACATAAAAATGCTGCTGCGGCATATCACTACGATACATTGGAAAATACAATTCTCTACTTCCAGGAAGTAGTTAGAAATCATCCCGAATTGAAGAAGTTTAAGGTATGAGAATAGTTGGGATTATATTGCTGTTATTCCTTTTTTTTGGATATGCTTGCAAGGAGTCGGCTCCTTCGGGAGAGATTGCTAAAGTCGAAACCAAGGAGAAACAGGTTGGCACCCCCCTGGAAAGAGGAAATCAAAAAATGATTCTATTAGAAGCGGAAGAGATAGAGCTTTTTATTCAAAGATATGGTTGGGATATGATTAAAACCGGAACAGGATTGAGATATCAGGTAACTAAAAAGGGGAGTGGTGAAACTATTCAAGAAGGAGATGAAGTCTCTCTCGAATATCAGTCGATGCTCTTAAATGGAGATTCGCTCTATTCTTCAAAACAGGATGGACCGATTATCTTTAAAGTGAATAAAAGTGATGCTATTACCGGATTGCATGAGGCGATGACCTATCTCAGATATGGAGATCAGGTGCGCTTAATTGTTCCTTCATACCTGGCTTATGGGATAGCAGGCGATGGATATAAGGTAACAGGACAACAATCAATCGTCTATTTTATAACAGTTAATAAAAATAAATCAAATAACCTAAATTAAATCAAAAAATGAAAAATTATTCAAAAATTGTATCCATTGCACTGATCGCAATCATGGTTGTGAGTGCTATCTCTTGTTCAAAATACAAAGGTTTTAAAAGAGACAAAAAAGAGGATTTTTATTACAAATTTCACATTGAAAATAAAAAAGCAGACCAACCTGAAGAGGGGGATATTGTAGAGTTAAAATTGACTGTAAGAACTACAGATTCAACCATTATTCCTACCATTCCAACACGTGATCAAATTGTTGAGTCCGCATTTAAAGGTGACTTTTATGCTGCAATTAAAAAAATGCATGTGGGTGATAGTGCTACTTTTATTTTAAATGGCGATTCTATTTTCCACTATTTCTTTGGTCAGGAATATCCGTTTGGTGAAGAGCCTCTTTATTTCGATATCAAATTGGATAAAATTATGAGTATGGAAGAGGTTGAAAAGGAGCAAGCAGAACGCAGAAGAGAATATGAGGAGATGTTGGAAACCTTTAAAAATAGTGAAGATTCTTTATTGACAAATTATTTAACCGACAATAAAGTAACTGTAAAACCAACATCCAGCGGTTTATACTATATTAAATTAGCTTCCGGAAAAGGAAAGAAAATTAAAAATGGGTCTCATGTAACCGTACATTATACAGGAACACTTTTGGATGGAACTGTTTTTGATAGTTCTTATTCCAGAGATGAGCCTATTGAGTTAGAGGTAGGTAAAGGACAAGTGATTGCCGGTTGGGAAGAAGGTTTACAATTAATGCAAGAGGGAGAAAAAGCCAGATTTATCATTCCTTCCAAGTTAGCATACGGAGAAAGAGGTGCCGGTGGGGTTATTCCTCCCTATACTACAATTGTTTTTGAAGTAGAGGTGTTGGATGTAGAATAATTTTTGTATCTTTGCCGCTCAAAAAAGTTGGGGCGTTAGCTCAGTTGGCTAGAGCGTTAGACTGGCAGTCTAAAGGCCACGGGTTCGACTCCCGTACGCTCCACTTAAAAAGATGATTTTTTCCATAAAAAGACGTACTCAGTGCGTCTTTTTTCATTTTAATAACATATCTTTGCCAATTGATTCAAAAGTATATGACGAGAATCCTGTTTCGCAAAAAATATAAGGAAGAGAAACCACTCTCGCTGGGTAGTTTGACCTGGAAACGCTTTTTGAAACAGAAAATGGGGGTTATCTCACTGGCTTTTATTCTCTTAACTATACTGATCGCAGTTTTAGGTTATTTGATTACGCCTGATCAAACTCCCTACTGTAATGAACAACACCTGGAGATCTCACTTCAAAAACCGGGATTCAAATCTGCTTTTCTTCAGTTTAAAAATGAAAAGGCTGAAAAGAAACAGCATTGGTCCCATATTATGCTCTATGGAAAACAGATAGAAAATCGTATTATTCCTGTTCAAAGTTATGAACTTATTGCTGATTCAGTGCGTGTGTTATTTTACGGCGAAACAAAAACTGAATCGATTTCCCTCGCGGAGTTGGATGCCAAAAATCCTATTTTAAATAGAACCTATCATTTAGGAACCGACCGCTATGGACGAGATGTGGTCAGTCAACTGTTGATGGGTACACGGATCAGTCTGGCCGTCGGTGCTATTTCTGTCTTGATCGCCTTGACAATTGGCGTCTTTTTAGGCTCTATAGCCGGTTATTATGGAGGAAAAGTAGATCAGTTGATTGTTTGGTTTATTAATGTGGTGTGGTCAATACCCACACTTTTACTTGTGATAGCGATCAGTTTTGCTTTGGGTAAGGGGTTTTGGCAGATTTTTATAGCCATGGGATTAACCATGTGGGTGGATGTGGCACGGGTAGTGCGGGGACAGGTATTGGCGTACAAGGAACAAGAATTTGTTGAGGCAGGAAAAGCGCTAGGCTATTCAGGTTTACATATCATTTTTAAGCATATTTTACCCAATCTGACGGGAACATTGATTGTTTTGTCAGCTTCCAACTTCTCTTCCGCTATCTTAATGGAGGCCGGGTTGAGTTTTTTGGGATTGGGTATCCAACCTCCAACACCCTCCTGGGGGATGATGATGAAGGAAAATTATGCCTACATTGTGCTGGATCACGCTTATTTGGCGATTGTTCCGGGTATTGCCATCATGCTGCTGGTGTTGGCATTTATGCTAACAGGCAGTGCTTTGCGAAATGCAATGGATGTGAGAAGCAAGTAACCGCTTTATCTTTCTTTTTTAGGAGTGTGAGGCTCTTTTTCACCCTTTTTAGTACCATCGTAGAGATCGTAACCCCAATATTTACACTCTAATGCACCATTGTAGAGTTGATGGCGAGCACTCGTTTTTAATCCGATACTTTTCATTGCTTCCAAATCGGAACTGATGATAAATGCTTTACAACCGGTGTATTGCTGTTTAAGTGTATCTCCAATCTGTTTGTATAAGGAGAGCAGGTTGTCTGATTTTAAACGTTCTCCATAAGGTGGATTAATAATTACCATCGCCGGTTTACGGGTGGGACGAGTATCTATTAAGTTGCTGACTTTAAAGTGGATAAAGTCTTCTAATCCGGCTTCTCTGCTTTGGTTCTTTGCAACACGAATAGAGTCCGCAGAGATATCTGAACCATACAACTCAATTTTGATATCCTCTAGAATCTTTTCCTCCTCTTTGACTTTTTTCCAAAGCTGTGAATCAAAGTTTTTCCATCTCATAAAACCCCACTGATTGCGATAAAAACCGGCAGGGATTCGGAGTGCGATCATCGCTGCTTCCACTAGAATAGTCCCGCTACCACACATAAAGTCGATTAGGTCGGTTTCTCCCTTCCATCCGGATAACATAATCATTCCGGCAGCCACTACTTCGTTGATGGGGGCGGGGTGGTATCCTGTGCGATATCCTCTTTTGTGTAAGGATTCGACCGAACTATCCAAAAAGAGATGACATTCGTTGTTGAAAATATGCAAATGAAACAGAACATGAGGATTCTCTTTATCCACATCGGGACGTTCATTGTATCGATCTCTAAAACGGTCACAAACAGCATCTTTAGCCAGCATTGAAGCAAAAAGAGGTGTTTTAAAAATGGAGTTATGAATTTGTGCACTGAAAGCCAATGACTCATTGGAATTCAGGTAACGATCAGCTTCAAATTGATAGATTTCTTGATAGAATTGATCATTATTGTCGAATTGAAACATTTTGACACGCCATAATATGCGTAATGCCGTTCTGCAATAGTAATTGGCACGGTATAAAGTATCCAATCCCCCTTCAAAATAAACTGAACGATTGAGGGTTTTAATATGAGCAGCGCCAATCGAAGTTAGCTCTTCAGCTAAAAGAGGCTCCATTCCTGCAAATGTTTTAGCAATAAAAGAGAGATTGTTCATAAAATAAAAATAAGAGTGATTACGTTAGAAGTTTGTTGTTAATTATATATAATTTTTTTAAAAAAAAGTTTGGCAAAAGTACAAAAAAAAACATATTCTTGAAAAAATTAACGTATATTTGCAATCTGATAATTAATGAATTATCATCAAATGATAAATAAATTTTTAAAATTAAGTTAACATGGCTCTTCAAGAAAAAAATTCCATTTTGTTAATCGAAAAGAGCAACAATTTAAGAACTGTTCTTAGAGATTATTTTGAATTATTAAAATATCAAGTTAAAGAATGTGCAGATATTTCCACTGCTACAAAAGCTTTGAAAAAAGATTTTTATGATATCACGATACTGGATGTGGGTGATGATATAGGGGAAGGAATCAATATGATGCGTGCTATTCTCAAATTGGATCCGAATATGCCGATTATTATTCTATCGGATAATTCAGATAAATTAGCTAAAATAGAGACTTTTAAAGAGGGGTGTGAGGATTTTTTGACAAAACCTTTCTCTATAGAAGAACTTTCATTGCGTGTTAATGTGATTCTTAAAAGATTGTTTAAGTTACAATCACCTCTTGCGACCAAAACTAGAGAAGATATTGTGGTTGAATTCGGACAGTTTACTTTTAATTTTTCAACAGCACAGTTGACCTGTTTTAATTACAGTCATACTTTGACACGTAAAGAGTCTGATCTCCTCTATTTGCTCGTCAAAAACGTCAATACGATCATGCCACGGGAGACTATATTGCGTGAGGTATGGGGAGAAGGGAGGAAGGATGCCGGAAGAAGTATGGATGTTTACATCACTAAACTTCGAAAATATTTGAATTATCAGTTCTTTGCCGATAAGGCTAAAGTTGGACAATTGACAAAAAGGAAATTAACACAAATGTCTAAGGTACAACTGGTTAATATTCATGGAACCGGTTTTATGCTCAAAGTAGAAAACTAATTTATACTAATCTCCAGGATATGATTATTGACAAACTTTTTGAAACTGTTACCCAAAAGGGACATGTCTGTGTGGGCTTGGATACAGATCTTTCTTATCTGCCGTCCTCTTTTAAAGCAAAATTTTCTACCATTTCTGAACAGTTATTTCAATTTAATCGTGAGATTATTGATGCGACCCTGGATGTGGCAGCCTGCTTTAAAGTACAAATTGCTTATTATGAAGCGCTGGGAATGGAAGGTTTAATGGCGTATAAAAATACATTAGCCTATTTGAGATCAAAAGAGTTGATCACCATAGCGGATGTAAAAAGAGGAGATATTGCCAAAACAGCGGAAATGTACGCTCAAGCGCATTTTTCCGGCGATTTTGAAGC
>ENA-UPXM01001294-UPXM01001294.1-activated-sludge-metagenome-genome-assembly--contig:-NODE-1294-length-33005-cov-12.488619_pt1 | contig 33005 bp, 29 predicted proteins | sample MGYA00238178_ERZ772708 | MGnify/ENA primary metagenome ERZ772708 (study PRJEB29002, sample SAMN05720212) | activated sludge metagenome | isolation source: anaerobic digester from wastewater... | reverse complement strand
GTGGGATTCGAACCCACGGGCCTCTTTCAAGGTACGGCTTTCCAAGCCGTTGGAATAAACCACTATCCGACCCCTCCTTACTATTTTGGCAACGAGATTATTGCCTGAGACATTTTAGGATGACTTACTAAAAACTTAATGTTAAAAAGTTTAAGAATAATTAAAAAATCAACAATCTCTTCTCTCATTGTTTCGGGTCCAATAAATATCTCTAGAGCTTCCTCGGTAAGATTCTTGTAATAATTGTTTAAAATTTCCCAATCGGTTCTTTGCTTTAAATAATTGATAATTTGTTTAAACTCTCCTCTATCTAGCCAAACACCATTGCAAATAATGCAGAGATCTATCTTTATGCCTGAATCACCATACTCTAGCTCATACAAAGGAAGACGATCTATTGGACACAACTTGTCACCCTTTGTAATCTTGAATTTAGAATCATCGGCCCACAAATCAACATCAAGCCACTTAATGTTCTCATCAGCCTTGTCTTTGGCTAATCTTAATTCGTCTTTATCAAACCATAAACCAAAACACTTAGGACAATAATCTACCTCTACATTGTATAACAGCGCCCTCTCTAAATTTTGCTTACAAGAAAAACATTGTTTCATAGACTCATATCTCTTAATTTTGCTATTCTTTCTTCTGTAGGAGGGTGGGTCATAAACATTTTAGACAACCAACTAACACTTTCTTTCCCCTTAAAAGGACTGGATATGAAAAGATGAGCTGTAGCATTATTAGCTCGTTTCATTGGATATTGATTTTGAGAAATCTTTTCCAAAGCTCGAGCAAGACCATCGGGATATCTGGTAAGTAAAGCCCCCGATGAATCAGCCAAAAACTCTCTTCTTCTAGATATTGCTAACTTCATTAGCTGAGCCATAATTGGTGCTAGTATTGCTAGAGGTATAGCAATAATTATCATTGGCCCTTTGTTTTTATTATCTCCATTACTAAAAAATGCCATTCTAAAAAACATATCTGTGATGGAAACAACTATACCTACTAAAACAACAACTGCAGTGGATAATAAAATGTCTCTATTTCCAATATGGGCTAATTCATGAGCTAAAACACCCTCTAGTTCAACTCTATCAAGTATATCTAGTAATCCTTGAGTTACTACAACTACTCCGTGTTCTGGATCCCGACCAGTAGCAAAAGCATTGGGTTGCATTTCGTTCATAATGTATATCTTAGGCATCGGCAATCCAGCAGTAATAGACAGGTTCTCTACTAAGCGATAAAGCTCAGGATTATCATCTTTTTTAATTGGCTGTGCCTTAACCATATTCAAAACAATCTTATCTGAGTACCAGTAAGAAACAATGTTTGAAAGAACAGCCAGCACAACAGCGATCCATAAAATAGCTTGTGTTTCTAGGAAGTAAGAAATAACCCAACCAATTCCAATAACAAACAATGCAAAAAAGAAAAGGTAAATCCAAGTTCTTCTGATATTTGATTCAGATTGAGTGTATAAGTTTGCCATATTTCAATTAAAAACTAACTTTTACCGGATCTTTTGCGGCCGGCTCTTCTATTTCGAAAAAGTCTCTCTTGGTAAAGCCAAGCATTCCTGCAATAATGTTAGAAGGAAATGTTTGAACCTTAATATTAAGGTCTCTAACATTAGAGTTATAAAATCTTCGTGATGCTTGAATCTTATCTTCTGTATCTCTTAATTCTCTTTGAAGCTCAACAAAGTTTTCAGAAGCCTTCAGTTGTGGATAATTTTCAGAAACAGCAAAAAGATTTTTTAGAGTTCCCGAAAGCATATTCTCAGTTTCGGCTATCTTTTTAGGATCTCCTGACTGCTCAGCAGACATAGCCTCTGTTCTTGCTTTGGTAACATTTTCAAAAACACTTTTTTCATGAGCGGCATAACCCTTAACAACTTCTACCAGATTGGGAATAAGATCATATCTTCTTTTTAATTGGACATCTATATCAGACCATGCCTCATTGGTTCTGTTTCTCAAAACAACAAGTTTGTTATAAATTAATACAACCACTAAAGCTAAAACTAACAATACCCCTAAAACAATATATGTTAAATTCATATTTTTATTTAATTAATAATAAACTAACTAAATTAATGATACAATATTAATTTCGTTTTGGCAATAGTCAAAGAGGGTTATTTTTCCCCTCTTTTTTTAAAAATAATTTCGATTTCTTCCGGATTCACATCCTCAAAGAAATCTTTGGCTATGTCCTTCAGCTCATCATCGGTAACAAAGCCCTCGTTTCGTATAAAAGTGTCGTTAATTCTAGTATAAGAATGCAGCCCTAATCTTAAGATCGCATTCTCCATTGTGCAGATATAAGCCTCTAAGAGATCATGACAGTCTCTACAAAGATAGTAAAGACACTGATTCTCCCCGAATACTGATCTTTTTTTGAGATGATGTGCTGTTAAGCGAACATTTTCTTGTCCACATATAGGACAAGTCCCGATTGGAAATCCATTGCCATTATTATGGCCATTATTCCCATTAGACTTCCGAGACGAGCCATTCTTTTTCCCCAACATCAATTCCTCCTCAAAATGTACTAAAGTTAATATAACATTTTTTACAAAAAAAAGAAGCGCCCTTAACAAGGGCGCCTCTAATTTTACCTTCAGTAACCCATTCCAGGCATACCCATTCCAGGCATTCCACCAGACATATCATTGTCTTTCTTATCTTCTGGTTTATCGGTAATAGCACATTCGGTTGTCAAAAGCATTGCTGCGGCTGAGGCAGCGTTTTCAAGAGCTACCCTCACAACCTTTTTAGGGTCAATGATTCCTACTTTTACCAAATCTTCGTATTTCATGCTAGAAGCATTAAATCCAAAAGAACCCTCTCCTTCTTTAACTTTCTGTACTACAACCGAGCCATCAACAGCGGCATTTTCAGCAATTTGTCTTAATGGAGCTTCTACTGCCCGTCTCAATATCTTAAGACCGGTCTTCTCATCATCTTCTAAGGCTTCAATTTTATCCAAAACATTAATTGCTCTAATCAGTGCAACACCACCACCAGGAACAACCCCTTCTTCAATGGCTGCTCTAGTAGCAGCTAGCGCATCCTCAGCTTTATGTTGTCTAGCTTTTTGCTCAACCTCGCTTAGAGCACCAACTTTAATAACAGCAACACCTCCAGACAACTTAGCAATTCTTTCTTGAATCTTTTCTTTATCATATTCGGAATCAGTATTTTCCATTATTTTCTTAAGTTGCGCTACCCTGGCTTCGATATTTTCTTTCTCGCCCCGACCTTCTACAAAAGTAGTGTTGTCTTTGGTGGAAACAACTCTTCTGGCTGAACCAAGAGCCTCTAGCTCAACATCTTCAAGCTTCATACCAATTTCTTCCGCTATTACTTGACCACCACACACAATAGCAATATCTTGCAACATTTCTTTCTTAGAATCACCAAATCCAGGTGCTTTCACTGCTAAAACATTTAAGACACCTCTTAATTTATTTACCACTAAAGTAGCTAGAGCATCTCCGTCTACGTCTTCAGCAACAATCACTAATTCCTTTTTACCCGTTTTAGCAATCTTCTCTAATATTGGTACAATCTCTTGAATTGAAGATATTTTTTTATCAGTTATTAAAATATATGGATCTTCAAGCTCGGCTTCCATTTTATCAGCATTAGTAATCATATATGGAGAAACATAGCCACGATCAAACTGAAGTCCTTTTACTATTTCTTTTTGCAATCCAAATGTTTGAGATTCTTCAATTGTCACCGCACCATCTTTACCAACCTCATTAATAACTTCAGCGATCATATTTCCCATTTCTGGATCTTCGGCTGAAATTGTTGCAACTTGAGCTATTTCTGATTTTTCAGAAACTGGTCTAGATATTCTACCTAATTCTTCAACAATACCCTTAGTTCCCTTTTCAATACCTCTTTTAATTGCTAAAGGGTTAGCCCCTGCAGTAACATTCTTAAGTCCTTCGCTAAAAATCGCACGAGCTAATAACGTAGCAGTTGTTGTTCCATCTCCAGCGGCATCATTGGCTTTAGATGCAACATCTTTAACAATTTCAGCTCCTAAATTCTCTATTTTATCTTCAAGTTCAACTTCCTTAGCAATAGTTACTCCATCGTTAGTAATAACGGGGGAACCATAACCCTTGTCAATAATTACATTTCTCCCCTTTGGCCCAATTGTTGTCTTGACCGAATCGGCTAATTTATCTACACCAATCTTTAACTTTTTTCTTGCTTCTTCGCTATAACTTATTATTTTTGACATATTTTTTTAAAAATTACTCTTCAATAATTGCCAAGATATCGTCTTGCTTGGCAATAAGATAGTTTTTTTCATCGACCTTGATTTCGTTAGGGCCATATTTAGTAAAAAGAACTTTTTGACCTTCTTTTACTTCCATGGCTATTAACTTACCGTTAGAATCTTTTTTACCTGGACCAACTGCAATAACTTTGCCTTCTTCTGAACGATCTTGATCAGCAGTTTTAGGAAGAATAATTCCACCTTTAGTCTGCTCAGACTGTTCAATCGGCTCGATTAATATATTATCCATCAATGGTTTTATTTTCATATTTTTTTATTATTAATTTAGCAAACACGACCTTTGAGTGCTAACTGCATTTTATACAAAATTAAAATGATGTCAAGAGCCTTGTATTTTTTTTATTTTAAAATATAATTATATAATGAAAACAAGAGGATTTACTTTAATAGAATTGTTAATTGTTATTTCCATCATCGGAATACTTGCAGAAACCATGATTGGTTTTTATGGAATGAGAGATGATGCTCGAGACTCTAGAATAATTAACGCCTTAGGCCAAGCGGGTAGTATCGCTAATACAATTGGCGCTATGAATAATAATAATTATAGTAGCGCCTGTGCTGACGCTAGTTCATTTAGTGAAATTGAAGGACTAAATCTTCTAGGTGAGGATATAGAAAGTAGCGGGGGTACTTTAGTTTGCCAATCTAGTTCAACTGGCTACTGCTTTTCATCACATATGATAACAGATAATAGTAAACACTATTGTGTAACAAGAATTCGTTCGGGATACGCAAACAACCCATGTATAAACATGACTTGCACTTTTGACTAAACCTCGATAATAACTGGGAGGACCATTGGTCGTCTTTCGGTTTTTTCGTATAAAAATTGACCAATCTTGTTTCTTAATTCATCTTTAACATAAGTCCAATTTACTGCTCCACCACTACCAGCAGACTTATTGACGATTTGTATCGTCTTTTTTCTTGTCTGAAAAAGCATAGTCTTTGATTCTCTTAAGTATATAAAACCACGAGATATGATATCAGGAGAGCCCTTTACCTGCCCTTTTTGCTTGTCAACAATAACAATTATGACAAACATACCATCTTCGGCTAACATTTTTCTATCTCTCAAAACAACCTCGCCAACATCACCAACACCTAGACCATCTACCATAACATAGTTAGATGCTATTTTGCTTTGCTCAACAGTTCCTTTTTGTTTTGTAAAATAAACAATATCTCCATTTTCAGCTAATAAAATATTTTCTTCTTTAAAATTCATAGTGTCTATCGCCATATTTTTTAAAGAGGCAAACATAGAATATTGCCCATGAATTGGCATAATATTTTTTGGCTTGATAAGGTTGATAACCTCTTTTATCTCGTCTTGATAAGCGTGCCCACCAGCATGGATATCCATCATTTTATAATGATAAACCTTAGCTCCTTGTCTTAAAATATCATCTTTTAATTCTTGGACCATCCTTTCATTGCCCGGGATAACAGAAGATGAAAAAATAACAGAATCACCTTTTTTAAAATGGATACTTTGATGTTCTCCATTAGCAATACGCATTAGCGCAGCCCGATCTTCTCCTTGAGCTCCAGTACAAATAATTGTAATTTTGCCATCAGGGTAATCAGCCACATCTTTTGGTTTAATCAATGTTCCCTTTTTAATAGAAACTAATTTTAATTTTCTACATATTTCAATGTTAGTTTTCATACCATTTCCGATAATAGCAACTTTGCGTCCATGCTTTTCCGATAAGGCAATTAATTGCTGAATTCTGTTAACTAAAGAGGAAAATGTAGCCGCGATAATTCGTCCATTAGAATTAACAAATATTTCATCTAAGTTTTCCATTATTACTTTTTCCGACAAAGAATGACCAGGATTCTCAGCTCCAGTTGAATCAATCATTAACAAATCAATGTTTTGACCTCCAATCTCTTTTAGTTTTTCTAAATCACTTGGCTTTTCATTGACTGGACTTGCGTCAAGTTTAAAGTCGGATGTATGAACAATATTAGCAACTGGGGTTCGAATAAACATTCCAAGATTATGCATAATATTATGATTCATATGGAAAAATTCAACCTTAAAAGGATTAAGATTAATCTTAGAACCATTATTTACTTCGGTAATATCTAACTGAACATTATTAGGAAACTCTTCTTGCCGTTTCATAATAATTCCTTTTGTTAATGGCGAAGCAAATATTTTTGGATTACCAATTTTTTCAATAATATACGGTATCGCCCCAATATGATCGTAATGACCATGAGTAAATAAAACTGCTACTATATCTTTTTCTCTACCATCTAAATAGGATACATTTGGAATAATATAGTCTACGCCAGGCATATTTTCGCTTGGCATTTTTAATCCTATATCCACAATTAGTATTTTTTGATCATATTCAAAGAGAGTCATATTCTTACCAATCTCTCCCATTCCTCCCAATGGTATAATTTTTAACTTTTTTTCTTCTTTCATATGTTTTTAATTTTTAAAATAAAGTGCTCTTGGTGGGAGTTGAACCCACACGAGCATATGCTCATACGGCTCTGAACCGTACGCGTCTACCAATTCCGCCACAAGAGCTTAATTTAGAAAAGACAAATCTTCGGGCTCTTTTTTTTCGGGAGCTTCAAATCTTAAATCAGGCACATTGTCATAATTTTCGTTTTTTATCCAACCGTTTAGAGTATAAAAATATGCTGCTCCGCCCTTTTCTTCAATCAAAGAATAATCAGACTTAAAACCATCACAAACCCAATTAGCCATTTTCAAAGACTCTTGACTTGGATTAATTGTAATGTGCCCATAACCCTTAGGAACAATAATGTAGTCTCCTTTTTTTGCCTCTATTGCATAAACATCAACTACATTGTTATCTTTATCTACCTTCTGCATAAGATATATTGCCTGTCCCTCTAAGACAATATATAACTCACCATACTGCTTAGGATGATAATGCCCCTTTGTTTTAACAAATTCTATACCAAGCATTTGGGATGGCATAACGGTGATATCGTAGCGTAAATCACCCCTTCGATCTAGTCCTCGATACATATAATAAAGTTCAATATTAGGAGCTGTTTTTAACCACTTCTTATCATAAACAACACTTTCAATGTCTTTTAAATATCTAATATCTGGATTGATTAAATTCATTTAATTATCCTTTTTGTTTCAGTATACCAATTCTCTATTTTTGAAAAACGATGGGATGGATTAATAATAGTTGTTGGCTCTATGCCACCAACACCATCAAATGCAAAATATAAATAATCAACACTACATAAAAATATTGCTGGATATTTTTCTAATATCGTTTCTTGTATTTTTTCCAAAAGAACAAGTTTCTGGTCATCTTCATTTTCAATTCTTAACATTTCAAGTAAAGTATCGGTATCTTTGTTTTGATACATTGCCAAATTAAGGCCAAATTCAGTTACTTGAGATGAATGCCAAAAAGAAAAAGGATCAATAATAGCATCGTAAGCATTGCCAAAAAGAATCATCTCGTACTTCCTGGGCTTAATAATGTCTCTCTCTAAAGAGTTTTGATCATATGTTACTATTTCTGATTTAACTCCGATTTCTTCCCACTGACTCTTAATTGAATTGGCCATCTTAATCATTAAAGGTTGATCAACTGTAGTTATAGTAAAGGCAAATTCTTCTGTTTCCAACGGTATTTCTTGACATAGTTCATCTAGTTTTGCTCTAGTACTTTTAGCCACCATACCCGTACCACTACTAAAACCAGATGGGGCTAAAATGTCTTCGTAATATTTTTCTTGAAACCTAATAACAGCATCTCGTGTTTCTTGACCATAAAAACCACTCACAGTTCCGTTAGGAAAAATCTCTTCATCATTCTCAGATAAATAAATTAAACAACGTTGAAGATCTCTAACTGCCTCACCCTGAGAACCAACCTTAAGATCTTTAGTGAAGCTTAATTCTTTTTCTTCTCGAACAACTACATTTCTAAAACCATCTTCACCCAATACAAAGCCCGACGATTCTAAAATATCTTCTGCTTCTTGTAAGTTAAAATCTGGCTCAACCTTAAAATCAAAATTATAAATTTCGGGGATAATGGGAGAACTCACTACTTTACCTTGACCTGCCAAAACATCTTCAACAATTTTCTTTTTATCTATTGCTAAACTTAAAGCTTTTCTTATCTCAATATCATCTATAACCTGATTATTAAAAAATAATGCAAAATATCTAGGAAACTCAAAACGATAACCTTTAAATCTAGTATCACTTGTAATTTGTTGATAATTACTTGGATTAATTACCGAAAAAGCATTAATTTCACCTTTTTTAGCAGCTGATACAAGCTCTTCTTTAGAAGAAAAGAAATTAATTCTAAAATTTGAGATATATGGAGTTTTCCCACGATAATTAGGATTTGGCTTTAAAATTAAAGAGTCAATATTGCCGTCGCTCATTATCCTTTCTCCAATTTGGTAGGGCCCAGAAACTACTGGATCAATATTATAACTTGATAATAAAAAGTTTTGAGGAGTAACGTCTTGCCATATGTGTTTAGGGATAATCTTTAAAGCTAATTTATTAACAAACATTGGCGATGCCTGATCTAGCTCAAACAAAACCTCAAGCTCTGATAACTCTTCAACGTCTATACCCATCCAATCAGGGCGTAGTGGACTTCTGTAATCTGGATCTTGAATAACCTTAATAGTAAATACAACGTCAGATGCTGTGATTTTTTCTCCATCTGACCACCTTAAATTGTCTCTAAGTTTTAAAGTATAAGAGTTTTTTTCTTCTATTATCTCTTCGGCAAGGTTAAAAACAAAACCATCTTCAAAATCATAATCTATCAAACTAGAAAACAATAATTCAACAACATCTCTATCAGCATCATTAACCGCACTATATATTGGATTAATAAAATTAGGATATCCGACAATACCCTCAGTATATAACCCTCCATATGTTGGCACTACTTCAGTGTTATTAATATAAAAACAATAAGAAAAACCAACCAACGAAACAAAAAATATCAAAACAAGAGCATAAAATAAAGCTCTCTCTTCTTTGTTTAAAACCCTAACAAAAAACCGAGATTGCGACCATGATGGCAAACTTTTTGGCCAAAAACCCTTTATCCTATCCTTTAATTTAGACATTCTTTGAGAGAAAACTACAATAAGTTGATTATAGCCAAAATTACAAAAAGTACTCCTAAAACAATAGTTCCGTTGAAAATATGCTTCTGGACTCCTCGTTTCGCCGAGTAACTACCTGATCCATCTTGACCAAACGCAGTACCAAGACCAGAATCACCTTGTTGTAATAATATTAAAGTAATCAAACCAACAGCTACCAATATTTGTAAAATTGGGAGTAAATTATTCATTACCTTTTAGCTAAAATAATATTTAATACCCAAAGTATTACAGTAGCAATAAATAACTGAGTAAAGCTATTAAATATCTTTTCTAGAATTAAAACATCAACAATCCAAACAATAGCCATATTAAGGAACAGTGAAAATACTCCTAGCGTTAATATCTTTAACGGAAATGTTAATATATCTAGTATCGGCTTTACTGCAAAGTTAATTATCCCTAAAGCAAATCCAGCTAAGGCTAGAGATGCAAGCGCTCCTTCAAATTCAACTCCAGGAATACCGGTTGCAAGCCATATACCCAATACACCAGCTATAATATATGCAGAGAATCGTTTCATTAATTATACTTATAGCAGAATATACAATTTTGGTCAATAAGCCCCATCTATTATCTTACCAATCTCTTCTTTCTTTTTATCAATTTTAAATTGATTTGTTGCCTCAATATTAATTCTCAGTAATGACTCAGTATTAGACTTTCTAATATTCGCTCTCCAATCACTATACTCAATAGATAACCCATCTATTTCAGATATTTTAGCATCAAAATAAAATTGTTTTAATCTGGCAAATACACCATCGTCCTCTACTTTCCGATTAATCTCTCCCGAAATTAAATATTTACTTTGTATTTTTTTCAACTTCTCCCAAAAATTATCATCATTAGATATTATCTCTAAAACAATCAATAATGGAATTATTCCGGTATCAGAATACCAAAAATCTTTAAAATATGTGTGCCCACTTGATTCTCCGGAAAATATAGCACCATTCTTTCTCATAGTAGCCTTGATAAATGAATGTCCGACTCTTTCTAAAATAGCTTCTCCGTTATTTTTTTTAGCAAAATCTATTAATGCCCAAGTATATCTTGGATCGTAAACTATCTTGCCCCCTTTATGCTTTTTAAGCATATAATCTATTAAAAAAGCATTAATGTGATAGGGGTGAATAAAATTACCATACTTATCAAAGAAAAAAACTCTATCAGCATCAGCGTCCCAAGCAACACCAATATCAACGTTAGACTTTTTAACAAAATTACTAAACTCAATTCTGTTTTGCTCTTGAAAAGGATCTGGTTGACCCTTAGGAAACGTGCCATCAAGAACATTATTAAGACCAACTAATTTAAAGTCAAAACCACCAACCTTTTTTACTTTATTTAATACAACCCCCTCGAATCCAAAATTAGGATTGTAAGCAATTTTAAACGAGCCTATCTTCTTACTGTCAACAAAACCAACAACAAACTTGGCAAAATCGTCCAACACTTCTTTAGAAAAAACTTTCCCTTTCTTTTTTTTATCATCATATATTCTCTTAATAATTAAATTTTTAATTTGATCAATACCATTATCCAACGATATTGGAATAACATTATCGCCAACCATTTTAAAACCATTGTACTCTCTAACATTGTGCGATGCTGTAACTTGTATTCCACCACCATAATTATAGTTGCCAACGGCAAAATACATCATCTCGGTAGAAACCAATCCAATGTCAACTACATCTATACCCCCATCTACTAAACCACCAACTAATGAACTTTTTAATGCCTCGGAATGAGTTCTAACGTCCATTCCTACAACTACTGGCTTAGATGGCTTAAATACTTTAGCATAGGCAAGACCAATACTATATGCCACCTCTTCATTTATCTGTTCGGGATAAACACCTCGAATATCGTAAGCTTTAAATATTTTTTGATCTATTTTCATGTACTACATCTTACAATGCTTGATTAATTTAATCAAGTCTGCTATAATGCCGCCATGATGAAAAAGTACGAATTATCCTGTCTTGTGTCTCCAATGTTTAGCGAAAAAGACATTTTAGAAACACAGATAAGCATAGTTAATAAAATAGAAGCCAATGAGGGAAGATTAATAACTCAAAAGGCCGATGTTGCTAAAAGACCTTTTGGTTATGAAATAAAAGGATATAGTGACGGATATTTAATTTCTTTTGTTTTTGAATTAGAGCCTAAAAACTTAGCTAATATTGAAAATAAATTAAAAGAAAAGAAAGAAATATTAAGATATCTTCTTGCTTTTAAAAAAGATGTCAAAATTGATAAAAGACCAACTCCAAGATTTAAGCCAGAACAAAAACCAACTCAAAAAGTTGAATTAAAAGAAATTGATAAAAAAATTGAAGAAATTCTCAGTGAATAATTATGAATTTAAACAAAGCCATATTAGTTGGAAGACTAACTAAAGACCCAGAGTTAAGGGCTCTACCAAGCGGACAAAATGTTGCATCTTTTGGTATGGCAACCAATAGATACTTTAGTGATAAGTCTGGTCAAAAACAAGAAGCTACCGAATTTCATAATATTGTTTTGTTTGGACGTCTTGCAGATGTTGCTTCTCAATACCTCAAAAAAGGATCAATGGTTTTAATAGAAGGCCGAATACAAACAAGAAGTTGGCAGGATAACGAAGGAAATAAAAAATATAAAACTGAAATAGTTGGCGAATCTATACAACTTGGTCCTAAAAACACACAAATGCCAGACACAACAAACCAATTAAATAAAGAAGAAATCCCAATTATTCAAAAAGAAGAAGAAGATATTGATATTAAAGATATACCATTTTAATTAAAAAGATATGGAATGCTATTTTTGCAAAAACAATGTAAAAGAAATTGATTTTAAAAATACCGAATTATTAAAGAAATTTACTTCGGGTATGGAAAAAATTAAAGGCAAGAAAAAAACTGGTACTTGTTCGTACCACCAAAGAAAACTAGCTCAAGCAATAAAAAGAGCCAGAAATTTAGGACTTTTACCTTACAGTCCTAAATAGCTATTTTTTAAAAATCTTTTTTCGAATTTCCTCGGTAATACGAGGATTTTCTTTTAAGAAACTTTTAGCACTCTCAGTACCCTGACCCATTTTGGTATCTTCGTATTGAAACCAAGAACCAGACTTTTTAATAATTCCTTCTTTAAGAGCGATATTAATAATATCTCCCTCATAGGATATTCCTTCGTTATAGTAAATATCAAATTCAGCAACCTTAAATGGTGCTGCAACTTTATTTTTAACTATCTTTGCTTTTACCCTGCTACCAATAATCTCTTCTCCTTGTTTAATTTGAGCAATTCTTCTTAAATCTATTCTTACTGAAGAATAGAACTTTAGTGCTAAACCGCCTGAAGTTGTTTCGGGATTACCCCAACTAACACCAATTTTCATTCTTGTTTGGTTTAGAAATATTACCGAAGTCTTAGTTTTGTATATTATACTAGATAGCTTTCTTAATGCCGAAGACATTAGCCTAGCCTGAAGACCAACATGGACATCGCCAACCTCTCCAGCTATTTCTGCTTTAGGAGCAAGGGCTGCAACTGAGTCTATCACCACAACATCTACTTCTCCTGAACGAACCAAAGCTTCTACAATTTGCAAAGCTTGCTCACCTGAATCTGGTTGAGATATTAAAAGATCATCGGTATTAACTCCAATTCTTTTAGCATAATCCGGATCAAGAGCATTTTCAGCATCAATAAAAGCACCTATACCTCCCTTTCTCTGAGCCTCAGCCAAGACATGCAAAGCAAGAGTTGTTTTACCGCTAGACTCAGGACCAAATATTTCAACAACTCTTCCACGGGGAATGCCACCAACGCCCAAAGCCATATCTAGAGATATTGAACCTGTTGATATACTATCAACATCTACTGGGCTAATCTCTTTCATTTTCATAATAGCACCTTCGCCAAACCTACTCCTTATATCATCAATAGATTCTTGGAGATTTTGATTTTCTTTTCTTGTTTTTTTTGCCATATATTTTTATTACACTTTAATAATATCATATTTATACTGATATACAAGAAGCGCCTTAATTTAATATTAGTCCCTCGACAACAAGCGGCATGGATCAAAAGTATTACAACCAACAGTGGAATAACTCAAACTCAAGTACCAATACCAAACATTATCACCCGATGTTAATCCGGTAAAAACAGAGAGTCTTGCCAGTTATTACTTTTTAATCTATACTCACAGCTGATTATTCCATCTAATATTGGACATTCTTCTAGAGTTATTATATGTCAACCATATGAAAATTATTATCAAACCCCCTTCCACTCATCACTGCCACTATCTTCAATATTTCTAGTATAAACCTCTCTTGGCTTGGCACCATCTGCTGGACCAACAACACCACGCTCCTCCATCATATCTATTAATCTAGCGGCTCGAGCATAACCAACTCTTAGTCTTCTTTGTAAAAATGACGCTGATGCTTTTTTGTTCTCAATAACAATTGTTCTTGCTTCTTCGTATAATGGATCGTTTTCACCATCGTAAAAATCAAATGTTCCTTCGGTTGCCTCTTCTAGCCCCTTTTCCAAATCTTCGCATAGCGAATCTCCCTCCATGGTTTCACCATACTCGGTCTTAATCCAATTTACAACACCTTTAATTTCTTTTTCTGAAACATAAGGAGCTTGAACTCTTTTAGGTTTAGGCATATCTCCAGTAACATAGAGCATATCTCCAGCGCCTAGAAGCTTTTCGGCCCCAGCAGTATCAATAATTGTCCTAGAGTCTACTTGTGATGCAACCTGAAATGAAACTCGAGAAACGATATTAGCCTTAATTAAACCAGTAATTACCTCTACTGATGGTCTTTGAGTAGCTAATACAAGGTGTATACCTGTAGCTCTAGCCATTTGAGCCAGCCTCACAATCTTGGGCTCAATTTCTTTACCCTTAGAAACCATTAAATCAGCTAACTCATCAACAATAATTACAATGTATGGCATAACCTCCATTGGCTCATTGCCCTTCTTTTTGTTATTCTTTGAAACCAAATCATTATAGCTTCCGATATCACGAGTTTTGGCTTCTGACATTACCTTTAACCTTCTTTCCATTTCTAGCACAGACCATTTTAACACATTACTAGCACGATCCACATCAAAAATAACAGGACACAAAAGATGTGGTGTATCTTTAAAATGACTGAATTCTACTCTTTTTGGATCAACTAATATTAATCTCAGTGTCTCAGGGGTATTATTGTATAGTATACTTAGTATCAAGGTATTTAAGAATATTGTTTTGCCCGAACCAGTAGATCCAGCAACTAGCAAGTGAGGCATCTTTTCTAATCGAGTATATACTGCAATTCCAGAAACATCTTTACCCATTGCTATTGGCAGTCTTGCTCCAATCTTTTGATAATCAGGAGATTCAATCATATTTCTTAACCTAACTTCGGCTCTTATCTTGTTAGGTATTTCAACTCCAACTAAAGATTTACCTGGAATAGGTGCTTCTATCCTAATAGAGTGAGCCGCTAAAGACAAAGATAAATCATTAGACAAAGATGTTATTTTAGAAAGTTTAATCCCCTCAGCTGGTTTAAGAGTATACTGGGCCACTGTTGGACCAACATTCACTCCCGACATTTCTACAGGAATATCAAAATCCTCTAGTGTTTTTTTAATAATCGCCGAATTAACTTTAATGTCTCCAGTACTAGGAGCACCACTTTCAGATTCTAACAAATCTAGTGGTGGCAATTTGAATCCGTTTAAATTTTTATCAGGCAAAACATCTTCTTTTACTGGTTCAGGCTTCTTTTCTTCTTCTTTTTTTACTGGCTCATCAAATTTTAATTCCTTCTCTTTAAATTCGGAATTTTTACCAATAACCCGCCTAAATATTTTAGAAGTAAAAGATTCTTTTAATTCATCATTTGCCCTCAAAACAGATGGTAGAGAAAGTAATTGTAAAAACACTAAACAACCACCAAAGATAAAAGCGGTAAAAACAAAAAGAGCAATCCAAAAATCAAACAATTTAATTAATGGGCTACCAATTAAATCACCAATAGTACCACCGGCATTATCAATCTCTAAAATGTTAGAGCTAGAAAGTATTTCCAACATTCCCGAAAAACCAATCGCAATTAACAAAAAGCTTGCCACCATTGGAACAGCAAACCTCTTGTATTTTGTTTTAATTACTACCAAACCAACAAGGAATAAAGCTATTGGCATAATGTATACCGCCAATCCTATAAAAGATGTAAAGAAATCTTTTAGATATTCACCGGCCATTCCAGATAAATCAAAGAAGGAAAAAAACATCACAATAGCAAACAAGAAAAACAATATTGATACGATTGTCTTTTTTATCTTTTTGGGCAAAGGAAAAAACTTTCCCCCTTTGCTATCGGCAACCTTAGATTTTGTTTTTTTGACCACTTTTTATTTTTTCTTATTAAATCCAGTTCCGGCAGGAATTATCTTACCTATTATAACATTTTCTTTAAGTCCACGCAATTTATCTTCCTTGCCTTCTAGCGCTGATTTAATTAAAACACGAGATGTTTCTTGAAATGATGCTGCTGATAAGAAAGAATCGGTACTGAGTGCAACATTAGTAATACCTAACAATATTGGAGTAGCAACTACTTCTTTCTTACCTTCTTTTTTCAATTTTTCATTAATTTCAAATAACTTTTCTTTCTCTATCACTTCCCCCGGTATTAAAATAGAATCGCCCTCATCTTTTACCTTAACTCTTGAAAACATTTGCCTAATAATCACTTCTATGTGCTTATCGTGAACATTAACACCTTGAGAAACATATATCTTTTGAACTTCGGTTCGAATATATTCTTGAGCTGCCTTGATTCCATCATTTTTGAAAACATCTTTAATATCTAAATTTCCAGAAGAAAGAATATCTCCCTTTTTAATCTTTTGACCCTTTTCAACTAAAATCTCAGCTTTAGGAGAGACTTTGTATTCAATAACATCACGCTTAGACTTTTTATCATCTTCGCTCTTAGCAATCTTTACCCGAATAACTCCATCAGGCATAATTTCTTGAACAACTCCATCTGTCTTAGCCATTTCTGCTTTTCCACCAGGAATCCTAACTTCAAATATTTCTTGAACACGAGGTAAACCTAATGTAATGTCACCTCCACCAGCAACTCCACCAGTATGAAAGGTTCTCATGGTAAGCTGTGTTCCCGGTTCACCAATTGCCTGAGCGGCAACAATACCAACCGCTTCACCAAGATTAACTTCTTTATTAGATCCAAAATCCCAACCATAACATTTTTTACAAACCCCCCTTATCGTCTTACAAGTAAGTAAAGATCTCACTCTTACTGATTCAATTTTGTCATCGGCCATAATATTGTCAGCAGCGCGCCAATCAATAATTTCACCCTTTTTTACTATGTCGCCAATATTTTCCATCGCAACTCGTCCAACAATTCTAAAAGCAAGATCTTGATCAATCTCATCAGTTTCTTTTTTAGTAATAACAATACCCTCGGTGTCTTTACAATCATCTTCCAGAACAATAACTTCGTGAGAAACATCAATCAACCTTCTAGTTAAATAACCTGCTGTTGCCGTTCTAAGGGCAGTATCAGCAGTTCCCTTTCTGGCACCATGAGTTGATATAAAATACTCTAACACATCAAAACCTTCTTTAAATGAGCTTTTAATAGGAAGTTCTATTGTCTGACCGGCTGGGTTAGCCACTAAACCTTTCATTCCTGCCATTTGTACCGGCTGAGACCATGAACCTCTAGAACCAGAGTCAATAATTGTAAACACTGAACCATATTCTCCCAAAGTCTTAGGAACCATTTTCTCTATTTCTCTTTTAGCTTTGTGCCAAATTTCAATATTTTTTTCTTTTTTCTCGTCCTTAGAAAACAATCCTTTTTTGTAAAAGCCCTCCACTTTTTCTACCTCATCAATAGCATTCTTAATAATTTCTTCTTTTTCTTCAGGAACAGTTAAATCGCTCATACCCCAAGAAACACCAGATCTTGTAGAGTACTCAAATCCAAGATCTTTCATTTTATCTAGCGTTTCTTGTGCTATTTTTTTACCATAATTTTCAATAACATCACGAACTACTCGTCTAATATTTTTAGAATTCATCAATTCGTTTTGAAATTGAAAACCCGAAGGTAAAATTTTATTAAATATTATTCTGCCAACGCTAGTTTCTATTAATTCACCTTCGGATTGAATTTTAACCAAAGATCTTAAATCTATGTGACCAAATTCTTGAGCTAATAAAGCATCTGAAAAAGAACCAAAAAACATACCTTCTCCCTTACCCTCTTTTATAGTCTTAGTTAGCCAATAACAACCCAAAACAATATCTTGACTAGGAGGAACACTAGGCAAACCGGTTGCAGGTTTCAGTAAATTTTCAGAAGATAACATAATCTCGCGAGCTTCTTTTTGAGCTTCATCGGATAAAGGTAAATGGACTGCCATCTGGTCTCCATCAAAGTCAGCATTAAAAGCGCTACACACTAAAGGATGAAGCTGAATTACATTGTCTTCTATTAAAACTGGCTCAAATGCCTGAAAACCTAAACGATGTAATGTTGGAGCACGATTAAGCAAAACAACCTTATTTTTAACAACATCTTCTAATATTGCCCATACTTCATCTATTTCGTCTTCTATTAAACGAGTAGCGCCACGAACATTATATGCTAATTCTTTTTTTAATATCTGTCCGATTATAAAAGGCTTAAATAGTTCTAGGGCCATCTTTTTAGGTAAACCACACTGATATAGTTTAAGCTGTGGACCAACCACAATCACTGAACGACCAGAATAATCTACTCTTTTACCTAAAAGATTATGTCTAAACCTTCCTTGCTTACCCTTGAGCATATCACCTAAAGATTTTAATAATCTTCTACCACCAGTAGTGGACTGTGTCGTAACGCCCTTTCTCATTTCGTTATCAATAAGAGCATCTACTGACTCTTGCAACATTCTTTTCTCATTACGAACAATGACATCGGGAGCTCCGATTTCAAGTAAATATTTTAATCTATTATTTCTATTAATTACTCTTCGGTATAAATCGTTTAAGTCAGATGAAGCATAACGCCCACCGTCTAGTTGAACTATTGGCCTTAAATCAGCCGGCAAAACAGGAATAACGGTTAAAAACATCCACTCAGGTCTTATACCGGCCATATTCATACTTTGAAACATCTTTAATCTTTTTTGAATTTTGATTCTTTCTCCAGCAGGAGCTTTTGCAATCTTCTTTTTTAGATCTTTTATTAACTCTTTGATGTTTATCTTTTCAAAAACTTTTCTTAATGTTTCAGCGCCAGTACCTGCTTCAAATATTTCTCCGTATTTTATAGATAAGTCATAATATTCTACTTCAGACAAAATACTAAGTGGCTGAAGTCTTCCAAGCTCTTCTTCAGACTTTAATTTAGCTAATTTTAACTCTTGTATCTTTTCTTTAGATTCTTTTTGAGTTTCAAAAGTTTTAAGTTTCTGATTAAATTCTATCTCTATTTCTTGAGCAACTCTACTTTTTTCTTCATAATTAACATCGGTAATCATATAGGCAGCAAAGTAAATCACCTTTTCCAATTTTTGCATAGGAATGTCTAAAACCATTCCTATTCTAGAAGGAATTCCACGCAAAAACCAAATATGTGAAACCGGACAAGCAAGTTTAATATGGCCCAATCTCTCACGACGAACCGATGCTTTAGTAACCTCCACTCCGCATCGATCGCAAACAATACCCTTATATCTTATTTTTTTATACTTACCACAATAACATTCATAATCTTTTTCTGGTCCAAAAATCTTTTCACAAAACAAACCATTTTTCTCAGGTCTTTGATTACGATAATTTATTGTCTCAGCTTTAGTGATTTCTCCATGAGACCATTCTAAAATCTTGTCTGGAGAAGCCAACATTATTCTTATTGAATCTAAGTCTTCAACCCTCATATTATTATATTTTAATTAATAAAATTATTCTTTTTTGGTTTCTTTAATTTCAATCCCTAAAGATAATGCTTTGAGTTCATTAACTAAAAGATTGAATGATGACGAAACATTAGGTTTTTTAATTGGTTCACCTTTTAGTATCGCTTCGTAAGCAGCTGCTCTTCCCACAACGTCGTCTGATTTAATGGTTAACATTTCTTGAAGTAAGTTGGCAACACCATAACCTTCTAGAGCCCAAACTTCCATCTCTCCTAGTTTTTGTCCACCAAATTGTGCCTTTCCACCAAGTGGTTGCTGAGTAATTAAAGAATAGGGTCCAATTGATCTGGTGTGAATTTTATCTCTCACCATATGAATCAACTTCATAATATACATTACACCAACTGTTACATCTTGAGGAAATGGCTCCCCTGTTCGACCATCGTAAAGAGTAATCTTACCATTCTCAGGTAATCCAACTTCTTTTAAGCTTGCTTTAATATCTTCCTCAGTTGCACCAGAAAGCGATGGAGTAATAGCAACATAATTACCTTTTTGAGCGGCCCAACCTAAATGAGTTTCTAATATTTGACCAATATTCATTCTAGAAGCAACAGAAAGTGGGTTTAGTATAATATCAACTGGAGTTCCGTCTTCCATATATGGCATTTCTTCTACTGGTAATACCTTTGAAATAATACCTTTGTTTCCATGACGTCCAGCTAGCTTATCACCAGCTTCTATTCTTCTCATTTCGGCAATTTCTACCTCAACTCTTTTTATTACCCCCGGATCAAGTTTATGACCATCAGCTCTAGAAAAAATCTTGATATTAACAACTCGACCTCTCTTGCCATGTTCCATAACTAGAGAAGTATCTTTTACATCTTTAGATTTTTCTCCAAATATTGCCTTTAATAATCTTTCTTCTGCTGTCATATCTGTTTCTCCTTTTGGTGATATTTTTCCAACTAATATATCTCCTGGTCCAACTTCGGCTCCTACCATAATTATTCCGTCTGCATCTAAGTCTTTTAATTTCTTTTCAGAGACATTGGGAATATCACTAGTAATTTCTTCTGGTCCAAGTTTAGTTTCTCTAACATCACAAGAAACACTTTCTATATGAATAGATGTATAAGTATCTTTTTGAACCAATCTTTCAGAAATGATAATAGCGTCTTCAAAATTAAGGCCTCTCCATGGCAAAAAAGCAACTAAAATATTTTTACCTAAAGCCATTCTACCATCAACAATGCCACCACCATCGGTTAAAACATCTCCTTTTTTAACTTTTTGACCCTTAGTAACCCTTGGCCTTTGATGAAAACAAGTATATTGATTAGTCTTTTTAAACGTTTTAAGATCATATCGCGTATCTGATTTTCCATCACTAATCACTATATGATTACCATCAACTGCTGTAACAGTACCCGAAACATCGCTAATAATAATTTGACCAGAATCAGTTGCAACTCTACTCTCCATACCAGTTGCTACTAACGGTGGTTCAGGGTTAACCAAAGTTACTGCTTGACGTTGCATATTAGAACCCATTAATGCTCTATTAGCATCGTCGTTTTGAAGAAAAGGAATACAAGATGTAGCCACCGAAATAAACTGCTCGGCACAAACATCTATAAAATCTATTTTATTCTTATCAATAAGACCTGGCTCACCCTTTATCCTAGCTCCTACTTTATTTTCTATAATATTGCCCTCATCATCGGTAATAGTTCCTCCATGAGCAATATTGTATTTTTCTTCTTCGTAAGCATTAAAGTAATGAACTTCTGATGTTACTCTACCATTTTCAACTTTATAATATGGAGTCTCAATAAATCCATATTTATTAATCTTAGCAAACGAAGCTAGGTGAACTACAAGACCCACATTACCACCTTCTGGAGTTTCTATTGGACAAATTCTTCCATAGTGAGAAGGTTGCACATCTCTAGCTTCAAAGCCAGCCCTTTCTCTTGTGAGCCCGCCAGGACCAGTAGCAGTTAATCTTCTTTTATGCTCTAATTCTGATAAAGGATTTTCATTATCCATAAACTGTGATATCTGAGAAGAAGTAAAAAACTCTCTAACCATAGACATAAAAGGCCTTACATTTACTATCTGAGCTGGATTAATATCGCTAGACTCTAATGTTGACATTTTATCTTTAATATGTCGCTCCATTCTTATAAGACCCAATCTTAGCCTGTTTTCTAGCACTTCTGCAAAAGCCCTTACTCTTCGATTACCTAAGTGATCAATTTGATCTGGTTTAGCTAAAGGGTCATTATTAAGTCTAATAATCTCTTTTAACACCTCTAAAATATCCTCATACCTTAATACTCGATCTTCGGTAGTAATCTCTTCTTTTTGCTTTTCAGTATAATTAAGTTTTTGCAACATTCTCCATCGTCCAACTTCTGAAAGATCATAGCGAGCAAAATTAAAGAAAGTATTTTTTACAAGTTCAAGAGCTGTCTCTGGTGTAGCAATATCACCTGGTCTCAATCTTTTATAAACTTCAACTAATGCCTCTTCTCTTGTTTTGGCCTCATCTTTAGCTAAAGTTTCTTCAATGTATCTCACTTCTCCAGTGTCAACATCTTTAAATAATTCTTTAATATCATCTTCTGTTATTTCTTTTGGCAACAAAGCTCTTAAAAAAGTAGTTGCCGATACCTTTCTCTTTTTATCTATTTTTACAGCCAAAACTCCCGTTGGTTCTGTCTCTATTTCTAACCAAGCGCCTCTATTGGGAATAATTTTTGCTCCAAAGAAATTTTTACCTTGAACAAATTGAGAAGTAAAAAAGATACCCGAAGATCTAATAAGTTGAGATATAGCAACTCTTTCTACTCCATTTATTACAAAAGTTCCCCGCTCAGTCATGATGGGGAAATCAGCTAAAAACATTTCTTGATTTTTAGATTCTTTGGTTCTTAGATTAACTAATTTAACCAAAACCCTCATTGATGCTTCATAAGAATCATTATTCATCTTGGCCTCTTCGTCATTATCATACTTAGGCTTGTCCATTTTGTAATCTACAAAATATAACTCCCATTCTTTGCCAGTATAGTCTCTTATTGGCGAAATCTCCTTAAATAAATTGATTATTCTTTCGTCCCAAAGCCTTTGCCAACTATCTTTTTGAAGAGATAGAAGATGAGGACGAACAAACAATGATTTTGACTTACCAAAATTTCTAAAAGTTACTTTTTCCATATAATTGTATAATTTTAAAAGCAAAACTACCCTAATTAAATCAGTTTAGGGTTATGTAATATTATATATGTTTGTGGCACTTTATTTTCAACAAAGTAAATATATCGATAATTGAATCGACTTCGAGCTAAGTTTATGAAAGTAATGTCAGTCTACTAATATTTTAAAATTTGTCAAGCCCTCGTATTAAATCATATAAAATCTAACCAAAATAATTATAGTAAAATAAATATTAATTATTAATTAAATTCATTTTACTAATATGATAAATATGTATTCAAGAAATCAATATCTTAAAGAACTAAGAATAGAATATTTGACACAGGCTAGCTACAATCACTACAAAACCTTGTCTCAGGTATAATTCTCAACCTTTCTATATCTATCATATTACCACACTTCTCGCATTTGCCATAATCACCACTATTAATCTTAGACAAAGCATTATCAATATTTTGAAGTTTAGTTTCTAATGTTTTTTCAATCGACAAAAGAGAACTATATTCTTCTACTTCATCAGCCTCTTCATCTAGCACACCCTCTGCCTTAAAGTCAGGAAAACGAGTTTTCCAATCGCCCTTAACTTCTTTATTTTCATCGGCAAAACCTTCCATTATTTTTTTTAATGATTTTTTTTCTCGCTCTAACCTTTCTCTAAATTGATTTAATTCTTTTTTTTCCATACTTTTTTTAATAAATTATATCAAGAACATAATCCATTGTTTCTTCGGATAAGGTGAATATGAAATAATCGACCATATTCTTTTTAATCACCGAATAGCAAACATTAAATGAATCGTTTTCTTCTTCTGTTTCAAAAGAATATTCTTTGCACCTTACAGAATAACCCTTGTAGTCTTTAGGCATAAAGAATTGACTTGGCAAATCAGTATTTAATTCGAAAAAAGATAAAAATGCTTTTAAATTTTCGTCTGCATTATCTTCCCACTCCCTCATCATTCCAGTAAATCCTTCAACGTCAGATATCTTCACTGCAAAACCAGGAACATTGTATTCACCACGAGAATAAAGGAATAAATTAAAATCTTCTGGTGAAACTCTTAAAACAAAAGATGATGGCATTTGTAAAGAAAAACTATTTAAAAATTGATCGACTGTAATATATTTTTGTTCTTTAATATTTGTTTGATCTAATATCATTAGTTTCACGAGAGAATAATCTTCGTAATTCTTTTTAAAATATTGGTTGAAATGTGATACAAGCTCTTCTTTTTTGGTAATAACAGGATATTCAAAATGACTATATTTAAAAAATGATTCGGGAGCCTTAGGTTGATATACTATGACCTCTACGGTTTCAGTAGCAACAACTGTTCGGACTTCAACCTCGGAACCACCTTCCTTACCAATATTTTGGATAAGAATTAGAGCTAATAGTAAAAAAGCTATAACACCAAAAACAACTAATAATCGAGGCAAAAATTTACTAACTGGGCCTGTTTTATTCTGCGGTGGTTTAGGTAATGGAACATCTTCTGCTACATCTTGAGCAATATTGGGAACAGTACCACTCTCTTCTCTAGCCTCTACTCTTTTTAAAAATTCTTCTCTTTCGCTAACATCTTTTTCTTTTAGCTTTGCCCTCAATTCTAAAGCAATGTCATTATTATTATCACTTTCTTTTTTTTGATTTTTTAAATAATCTTCGTAAAAAGACATAATTAACTTTTCTTCTCCTGGCTATCTTTAGCTAGTTGAAGCATAAATTTAAAGAATTCTTCATTTTCTTTAATTTTAACAAGATCTATATCAGGACTAGAAGAATTAGATTGAATATATTTAACAACAAGATCCATATCTGTTAATTCCTTTGGCTTTTCTTCTTTTTTAGGTTCTGGTTTTTTATCAATTGGCTCAGGTTTTTTGAAAACAACCGGTTCAGGTTTTTTGAAAACAACCGGCTCAACTTCTTTTACTTCTTCTCCTAAAATAGAATCTATTTCAGATATGCGTTTCTTAATGTTATCTCCTCGACTTACAATTTTATCAATGTCTTTTTCTTCTTCAACTATTTTTTTAATTGCTTCAACCAAAGACCATTTTTCTTCTTCAACATCTCGCCTATTGTCTTCTATTTCACGTCTTTCTGTTTCGGCCTGTCTTTGTTCATCAACCGTTTTTGCATTTACTTCTCTTTCTTGAATACTCTTCTCATCTTTAGCTATTTTTGCCAGACTCTCATCTATCTTTTTAAGATCCTCTTCTAGTGAAAATCTTTTCTCGGCTAACTCTTTTCTTTTGTCTTCAAACTTCCTATTTAAAATATTTATCTCTTCTAGCTTATCAATCAAAACTCTTTTTTCTTCCCTTAGTTCACTTTTTTTTATCTCACCCAAAAGTTCTTCTTCTTTATTGAGCACTCTTTGATATCTGATTTCTACTTCTATCTCTTGGTTCTCTATAGCTTTAATCTTTTCTTCTTCAGCCCAACGTCTTTCTTCAATGTCTCGCCTATTATCCTCCACAACTCTTCTTTCTTGAGATATATTTTTTTGCTCTTCAATATCTTTAGTAGAGCTCTCTCTTATCTCTAAATCTCTTTCTTGTTTCTCTATTTTATCTTCTTCTAATTTAATAGAATCTATAACTTTTTGAATTGCTTCTTTTTGTTCAGCTAAAGATTTTTTCTCAGCCAAAACAGCATTTTTCTCCTCTATAATATTTTCTAAATCAATAGGAGCGTTTATTTTTTGAGATTGATAATCTTTGTATAATGACATACTATTGTTCTTGAGCTTTTGTTAAAATGTATAAGAAGAACTCTTTATCTTCTTCGGCTTTTTTAAGATCTTCTTCGGGAATTTGAGAATGATCTAAGATATATTTCTTTACTAAATCATAATCGGTAATCTTGTCTTCTTTTACAACGGCTCCATCTAATAATAAATCAATTTCCTTTAAAGTATTCTTCATTTCCGATTCTGTTTTCAAAACCTCTTCTCTCTTCAAAGATAATAATTGTTCTTTTTTACTAACTTCTAAAAGCTCATCTTCTAATGTCCATCTTTCTTCTTCTAGTTTATCAATCTTATCCTCAATTGTCCACCTCTCTTTCTCTATTTCCTTTTTTTTGATCGCATCTTTTTCATTCTTTTCTTTGTTATCAATATCTTTCTTTTTGTTTTTCTCGAATTCTTCTTTCTTAGAGACATCTTTTAATTTGTCTTCAATGGCTCTTTTTTCTTTGAGTAATTTTTCAATATCAGAATCAAGAGAACTTCTAAATTTAGTAATATTTTCTATACTTGTTTTAGTGCTTTTTTTTCTCTTAATCATCTCTATTCTATCTAGAGCATACTCAACTTCCTTCTGCTTGTTTTGATTTTGGATTTCTAACTCAATTATTCTCTCTTGATCTAATTCAATGTCTTTAATTTGTTTAGATATCTCAAATATCTTTTCGTCCCAAACCCATCTTTCTTTTTCAATTGCCCGCCTTTCTTCTTCCCACAGCCTTCTCTCAGCCTTAACCAGTATTTTTTCATCTAGGTTATTAGCTGCTTTTTCTTTTTCTTGAATACTAGCCTCCCTAGACTCTATCGCTTGCTCTCTTAGCAAAACATCTTCTAAAGATAGATTAAGAGATTTTCTTTCTTCTTCTAATTCTTGCTTCTTAAGTTCTGTTTCTTTTTTAATTCTTTGGATATCTTCAAAAACAACACGCAAATCAGAAAGTTTTTTAATTAAAAACTCTTCATTTTTTTCTTCTTCTAACTGCTTTTTCTTCTTTTCTTCTTCAGCTTGTTGTTTTTTTAGTTCTGCTTCTTCAATTGCTTTCTTCTTTTGTTCTTCAACTCTTTTTTTCTTAAGCTCTTCTTCTTTTTTCTTTTCTTCTTCAGCTTTCAACCTTTGCTCTTCAATTCGTTTTTTCTCAAGTTTAATTTCTTCTTCTGATTTTTCTGGTTTCTTCTTCTCTTCAACTTGTTGTTTTTTTAGTTCTGCTTCTTCAATTGCTTTCTTTTTTTGTTCTTCCTCTTTTTTCTTCTCCTCTTCAGCTTGTTTTTTTACAAGCTCTTCTTTTTTCTTCTTGTCTTCTTCAGCTTGTTGTTTTTTTAGTTCTGCTTCTTCAATTGCTTTCTTCTTGTCTTCTTCAACTCGCCTTTCATTCATCATCCTAATTTCTTTAGTTTGTTTTTCTGCGAGTTTAATTTCTTCTTCTGATTTTTCTGGTTTCTTTTCAACAGAAACCCCCTCTTTTGGCAAAAAACCTTCTTCTACTTTTTGACTAGATTTTTCAATAAACCTATTAACAAAAACATTAAGCTTTTGACCCTTTTTAATGGCAGCAATATCTCCTTGCATTGTTCTCACCTCAGGTTCACTAGAAGATAATGATTGTTCTTTTTGAATATTTTGTTGTGACATTTTATACGTCTTTAATAGATAAATTGATTCTTCCTTGATCATCAATACCTATTACCTTCACTGAAACGATATCGCCTAACTTTAAAACATCTCCCACTTTTTCTACTCTATTATTTGATATCTTGGAAATATGTACTAATCCTTCTTGTCCAGGCAGTATTTCAACAAATGCACCAAAATCAAGAATTCTCTTAACCTCTCCTTGAAATATCTCTCCTACCTCAACTTCCCTCACAATGTTCTTAATCCAATTTACTGCTTTAATTGCTGCCTCTTCATCTTCTGCTGTTACGAAAACACTTCCCGAATTATCAACATCAATCTTGGCTCCAGTATCATCAGTAATTTGGTTGATGGTTTTTCCTCCCGGACCAATCACTTCTCCTATTTTATCAGGATTAATTTGAAATGCAATGACCCGGGGAGCATATTTAGATAATTCTTTTCTTGGACCATCTATTACTAATTTCATTTTGTCAAGAATTTTCACTCTTGCATCGTATGCCCTAGCTAAAGATTGAATAAACATTTCTTCGTTTATTCCTAAAATCTTGACATCCATCTGTATTGCAGTAATGCCATCAATAGTGCCAGCAATTTTAAGATCCATTCCTCCATAATGATCTTCTAATCCCTGAATATCTGTAAGCAATTGGTAATTATCTTTATCTTGAATAATTCCAATAGAAATCCCAGCCACTGGCTTAGTAATTGGAACACCGGCATCCATTAAAGCTAAAGAGATTCCACATACCGAAGCCATAGAAGTTGAACCATTAGAAGATAATATTTCAGAAACAACTCTAATAGTATAGGGAAAAGATTTGGGAATCACTGGAACAAGAGCTTTCTCAGCCAGAGCACCATGACCAATATCTCTTCTACTGGGACCTCTTAGTGGTCTAACTTCTCCCACAGAGTAAGGGGGAAAATTATAATGATGAATGAATTTCTTTTCTGTCTCAATACCCATTTCTTCAGATATTAAAATATCTCCTGGAGCTCCAAGTGTTAAAATCGAAAAAGCACGAGTCGCACCCCTACTAAAAACAGCTGACCCATGCGTTCTTGGCAAGAGACCAACTTCAGCTTTTAACTCTCTTAAATCATTAATTCCTCTGCCATCTATTCTTTTTTGATGTAAAAGAACATCGTCTTTTATCTTTCGAGAAATCTTCTCTTCTAATATATCAAGAGCTTGCTTCTTCTTAGATGAATCTTCAGGATATTTTTCATTACAAAAATTGATAAGATTGTTTTTCACTTCATCTAAATCATCCACTAATGTAATAGCTGATTCAATTTCCGTTTTAAAATCTTCTGAAATTTCTTCTGTTTCAAAAACAACTTTTTCTTTACCAATTTCTTTAACAATACCTTCTTGAAAATCACACAATTCTTTAATTACCCCTTGAGCAATACGAAAAGACTCAGCGACATCATTATTGCTAGTCTCTTTAAATTCACCCTCAATCATATTAATTAAAATATTGCCCGACTTGTCTTTTAATCCGCTATAAACAACATCCATTTCGGCTAAATTTCTTTCACTACAACTTGGATTGATAACAAATTGACCATCTTTTTTAATAATTCTCACTGCGCCAATAGGACCATTAAAGGGAATATCAGAAATCATTAAAGAAATTGATGTAGCTAAAAGAGCCATAATAGCGGTGTCGCTCTCTTTATCCCAAGACAAACAACTACTCACGACCTGGACATCAACTCCCTCTAATTCATTAGGAAAAGCTGGTCTTATTGCTCGATCTATTAAACGAGAATTAGTTATTGCTGAATTAGTTGGCTTGGCTTCTCTACGAGTATATTTAGAACCGCCAATCTTTCCAGCTGCATAAAACTTTTCTTCATAATCTACTATTAAAGGAAAGAAGTCTATTTCTTCTCTTTTGTTTTTAGACATTGTAACGATAGATAAAACAACTGTATCGTCCGAACAAACAAAAAAACTACCATTAGCCTGTTCTGCAAAATTATCGAGACGAAAAGTAGTTTCTTTATTACCAATTAATATCTTATACTCTTTCATTTTTTAAGTAGAAATTTTTTATAATTCTTGCCTAAATCCGTGAACTCATCGGCCACTTCAATCAAAGAGTGAGAAGACGATTTGCCAAAAGCAATTATTTCAACTCTTTTGCCTTGATTTTTAAGATACTCCACCAAGGGAACAAAATCGCCATCACCCGAAACAATAACCAATGCATCAAGATTGTTAGATGTTCTGATAGCATCTATCGCTAATCCAATATCCCAATCTCCTTTTTTAGCTCCACCGTAAAACTCTTGTAAATCTTTTACTCTTGTTTCTATACCAATTTTTGTTAGAGCATCAAAGAAAAACTTCTCTTCACCAGTCTTGGTTCTTACAACATAAGCAAAAGCTCTAATAAGATTACGATTGGACACTGCTAAATCTAGTATTTTACCAAAGTTAACTTTGGAATTATGAAGATTTTTAGCCGAGTGATAGAGGTTTTGTACGTCTATAAAAACTCCAACCCTCTGCCCAAAATGTTTGGTTATCATCTATTTCTTTTTAAGACCTACTTTCTTGATAACATTTTCGTATCTCTTTTCGTCTTCTTTTTTTAACAATTTAAGTAATTTCTTCCTTCTAACCACCATTTTCAAAAGACCTCTTCTTGAATGAAGATCTTTAGCATTCTTTTTCAAATGAAGAAGCAATCTATTAATCTCTTCACTTAATATTGCAATCTGAACCTCAGGAGAACCTGTATCCTGATCATGCAATTTATAATTTTTTATTAATTTTTGTTTTTCTTCTGTTGTTAACATATTTTTATTTTTTTAATTTTGTGCCCCGTGAGGGATTTGAACCCCCGACCTTACGGTTAAGAGCCGCCTGCTCTACCAGCTGAGCTAACGGGGCATTATCGTGGTGTCTTTGGCTAAGACTCCTTACAAATCTCCCACCAATCTTTTGTATAGCTTTCGTCAGCTCCAAAGATAGAATATATTTGAACAGTTATAAGCCAAGCTAAAGAAATTAAAACTATTCCAATAACTGTAGAAATCATAATGCTTTTTGACTTTTCTAGTTTTGACGAATCACCTATTGCTGTAAAAAACATTATTCCTGAAATAATAAACATTATCAAAGCGAAGGGCGGAACAATATTTAAAACAACGAAGTCAAAGGCCCTCCCAAACATTTCAAATATATGGCAAGGACCACATTCTAACCCACTGCAAGGTACAAGAGGTTCTGTGCTATTTGCCAAAATAAAAAATGGGGTAGCAAAAAACAATACGGATAATAAGGTCCAAACTTTCAAAGATATTCTTTTCATCTTCTTTTTCTAATATACATTATTCTGAAAATTTTTCAATAACAACTGGAAAAGATATAATAAAATGAGTTCCTACTCCTTTTATTGATTCGACCGATATTTCTCCTTTCATCTCTTTAACAAATTTGGCAGTAATCCATAACCCCAAACCAGTTCCTACAATATCTTCTGTTTCTCTAGATTTTACACGATAAAACTTTTGAAACAACCCTCTCTGTTCTTCGGCACTCATACCAATACCAGTATCGCTTATTCTGATTTTCAAAACATTATCTTCAATACTCGTAGAGACTTTAACTTCTCCTTCTTTGGTATACTTAACCGCATTTCCTATAATGTTAATTAAAACTTGCTTAAACTTGGATTTATCAACATTGATTATTCCTGTTTCTTGAATATCGTTAATTAATTTCAAACCTTTTTCGTTGGCAGTATATTCAAAAGAATCAATTGTATCCTTAATCTCATCCTTTGGATCAAACTTTTCAAAAACAAAATCCATTTTACCCTGTTCTAACTTTGGAACGCATAAAATATCATCTATTAAAAGAGATAACCTCTTAGACTGCAAGTCTATTATATCAATTACTTTTTTGTCCTCTGGTTTAATATTCTTAGAAGATTTTAATAAATCGGCATAGCCTCGAATTACTGTTAATGGAGTTCTTAACTCGTGAGTTGCTATGGATAAAAAATCATCTTTGATCTTACTAACTTCTTCCATTCGACGATACAAAACCATATAATCAATTGTCTTGGCGTTTCTAAAGAACAAAAACATTATTAATAATAAAACAATAATTAATGTAATAATCCCGGAAAACATATTTTCCGATAATTGCTTATCGGCTTGAGATAATGTTTGTTTGGTATAGACTGCACCAACAACAGTGCCTTCATCATCAGATATTGCCTGAACTGTTTCAAAAAAACGCTCTCCATTTTCTTGAATTTCTTTAGTAAATGGTTGGTTTTTTTGGGCCCAAGCTAAATTGTATAAAAAATTAACTTCAGGGTTATCATCAATAGAATTGACTTCATCTTCCTTTAAGGACGCAATAACAACTCTTTGGTTGTTATCAAAAACAACTACTTTAAATTCAGATATTGTTTTGTTTTTCTCGCTAATCTCTTTAATTTTAGAAGATAAAAATTCGGGATTATCTATATAATCAAAAGCGAATTCACTAAAAACATCGTGTATCGATCCTGCCCGAGCATTAATTAATCTTTCTTGAGCATCTTTGGCAATAATAAGAAAATTGTTAGATGTGAAAAGAAAAGCAAAAAATATAACAACTGCTGTAAACAAAGTATATGCAAGTTGAGGGTTTTCTTTTATCTTGATAATGCCCCTTCTAAAACTTAATATGAGATATTTAATCATTCTTGGAAATATTGTTTTTTACTAACCGATATACCAGTCAAAATGATAGTAACAATTAAGATAAACAAAAATATAAGAGAGATTGCAGTAATATTTTTCCGATCAAAAAAATCAACAGACTGAGCTCCAACTAAAGATATTGGCATAAAATCAAGCTGAACCGCAGCGGCCTCTTTCACAAAAGGAATTGCATTGCTTCGAGCAATAATATTACCAGCCCTATCTACCGAAGCAACATAGATTTCATGATTGCCATCTTCTAGCTCGGCCTCTAGAATGTAATTCCACATACCATTACTATCGGTTTCCGTATAAACCATAATCGGATCACTATATAAAAACAAAAATATTAAACTATTAATTGGCCCGAAGCCACTAATAGCCAATTTGGCAATATCTTCGCTACCATCTTCACGGTAAATCTTCTCTTGAACAACTAAATCATTAACGCTAAATATATCTTTTAAAACTGGCCCTTCTTCTTTCGGATTTTTAATTTCTTCTATTAATTCAACTTCTTCTCGAGAAACCGACATTTCTCTAATTGTTTCTTGAACTATTTCTCGTGCTTGAACTAAAGATTCTTGCATTTCTGGAGATTCGTAAAAATCAGAAACTACTTGCTCATAATTATCATAAAGATCAACATATTTTTCTATGATATCTTCGCCTGAAAGATCTTCTTGGTTTAGTTCCATAGCTAATGAAGTAATTTGATTAATGACTTCGTGTTCTTTTTCAAAACCGATTATAGATTTAATAACTGATCCTTGATCTGAAATAATATTCATTATTTCGTTATTAATTTCTTCTACTTTTTCAATATTTGATACATTTCCATTATCTTTTACAGAAATAATATTCTTCTGTTGTTTTGCTAAAATATCTGTTATCTCTTCATTTTTTTCATTTATTTCATTAATAATCTCTTTTTTCCCTTGATTATCAATTACTACCGAATCAATTGATTCTTTTTGCTTATTAATAGCGTTAATTGTCTGATCAATTCCACGATCAACTTCGACAACCTTTTCCTTAGGGCTCACAAATTCAATTGATTCTTTCTGCTCTTTAGCCTTTTCAAGAGCTTCTTTGTTTGTCTCTACTAATTCTTGAGTTTTTTGTTTAATTTTTATCTGAACACTATCAGCAATAGGAAAAGCTAAATTTGATACTTGCTCTGTGCCAGTAGCAACTTCAGGACGATGATT
>ENA-UPXM01001287-UPXM01001287.1-activated-sludge-metagenome-genome-assembly--contig:-NODE-1287-length-33080-cov-10.075034_pt1 | contig 33080 bp, 20 predicted proteins | sample MGYA00238178_ERZ772708 | MGnify/ENA primary metagenome ERZ772708 (study PRJEB29002, sample SAMN05720212) | activated sludge metagenome | isolation source: anaerobic digester from wastewater... | reverse complement strand
CGGCACCTCTGTCACCAGCGTTGGCGGCACCTTTATAGCCGGCGTTGGCGGCACCTCTGTCACCAGCGTTGGCGACTCCATAGTCCCCCGCCACATTACAAATTGTTATAATTGTTTCTGCTTGATAAGACCAAGCAGATTTTTTATAAGCATCTTCAGCCCCAGAAGGAACTGAAAGGGTAGAGATATGGGTATTTGTTATCCCCAAAGTAGGGGGCGTTTTAACCCCCATCTTTAGGGTTTCTAACTCTATTTCGCATAGGAAATACTCTCCTATTTGAGTAAGATTTTTCATCCCACTCAAATCAAGAGCGGTTAAAGGAGGTCTGTTCTCGTAATGCCCATCGAGAAATCTTCTCCCGATAGTGGTAACGTTTGTTAACCCGCTCAAATTAAGCGAGGTTAAACTGCGGCAATTATAAAGAAACCGGTATCCTATACTTGTGACACCGTTATAAGATTCACCGAAGTGAATCTCAGCAATAGCATTTTTAGCCACAGTTTGGCCGTTTACATTGTAGGCTAGACAATGTAAATCTAACCCATAGACTTCAACTTCGCCTTCGCCGGTGAAGTTGGATAGTGGAGTGTTGTAAGCGTTAAAAGTTATTTTGGTGCTATCTGTTAGCACCAAAAAAGAGTCATTTACCCAGTTTAATTTTTTCATAACGTTTTTTTTAATTGTTTTTAACTCAATCGCCACAATGTTTTGGCTCTATAGAAGGCCACAATGTTTTGGCTCTATAGGAGACCACAAAGTGACGACAAAAAATTAAAGGGACTGCTTTGCAGTCCCTTTAATTGGGATACTCAGGCCGGGCTATTTTACCAGCCTGAGGATGGTTGATGGTGTGTGCCTTTTGGCAGAAAACCACCAGCATTGGTGGTTGTCCTGCCACCCCCACTTACCTCCAGCCCTCTTAAGGGCTGGGGCGAAGGGCTTCGTGGCCTCTCCCGCGCCATAAAGGGCGAGGGAGTTGGGAGAGTACTGGGTCACTGTAAAGTGACCCTTTTTCTTGAGGACTTCCCCCGTAATGACGGGGTTTGCCTTGCGTGCTTTCGCGCTCACCTTAGGCGCGGGGGTATTCTTCGCCTTAGGCGCGTTGCTCTTCTTCGCGCTCACCTTAGGCGCGGGTGCGTTGCTCTCAGATGAGAGCAATTCAATAAGCTGACTTAACTGCTCTTCCAGAGCAGTTAGTCTTAATTCTGTTTTTGTTGCCATGATGGGTTGTTTTGTCGCCACGCGCATTTATTCGCAGGCGTGTGTGGCGTGGCGTGTACACACACAGTCCTGACTTTGCATAGACTTGAGCCTTGCAACTTGCAACAAATGTAATAAAAATTTTTCAAAAATCCAAATAAAAAAACTAACTTGCTGAAAATCAACGCTTGTAACATATTTGTTACTTGTAACTTATCTATAACTAAAAGTAATATATATGAATATAAAAAAGATAATAACTAATTGAAAATTAGGTATATATGTATAAAATAGATAGTATAGGAGAAATATAACTAAAAGTTATACTATACATCTTATGTATATTACATATAATTTACATCTTATGTACTCTTAACATACTTTTCCTTTATAGGAGGATAGGATATATTTACTTAACATTTAATGTCAATATAAGATATTTATAGCAACATTATAATGTATAGAATAAGTATATATATACTATGGATTTAGTATAATATACTATAATTACTATATATATATAATATATACTATATATACTATACTAAGAATATATATAATTAATATATATCTAAGGGGGGGGGTATGTAAAGGATATGGGTGGGGTATGATGTATAATGATTCTTATATTCATCATATACTCTCTTATTCATCATCTACTCTCTATTAAATTCACTTATCATTATCTTCATCATAGACAACAACAATAAAGATTAGATTAACACAGGATATATTAACATATAGCTTTTGGTTATGTATAACTAAAGGTTATAGGTATTGTTACCCCCTCCGCCTTGTTTTAAAAAGGGTGGTATGTAGTGTGAAAAGGGGAGACGAGTACTCTGACCGGTCTCCCCAAAAACTAAATGAAAAGAAAAAATAAAAGAAAGCCTAATGGCTTTTATCTTGCTTTATTTACGTATCTATCTATGACTTCTATATTGACATATGTTATTTCTGAGTGTTGAGATATTTTTCCACCCATCATCAGGACGAAGTACTTGAAGCTGCCGGAAGTTTTGAGTATTCTCATTATGTCGGCATATCCTTTCTGTTGGTGCAGTCCAATCATCGTCCAGTTCCTCATATCTCTTGATGCGAGTAGGTACATTGAAAAGACATAGTTTGCTTCCTGCGCGGTTGTTCCGCAATTTATATTTACTCTTGCTATCGTTCTATATGCGGTCTTGTACCCTTCGCTTTCAAGTTTATTCGTTCTCGTTTGCATATGCACTGTTACTCCTCCAGTGTAGTCCTCCTCCATTATGTCTCTTACTGTATAGATGGAGTTTGCGAGTGTTATCACTATATCCCCGTCATGTTGCACGAATGTCTGAGTTATCTTGTGCCAAGTTTTTGTTACGAAGTCGTACACATAGGAGTATGGCTTATTATGTGACGATACTATCACTTCGTCTCTCGAAGCATCGTATGAGAGTGTAGTGTTCCTTACGAAAACACCCCCGTAAATGTCGTTTATTTGCGTTATTTCGTCTCGGAAGTCACCCGAAAGGTATGGTAGTATGTTATACAGGTCTAGAGAGCCAACGGCGGCGTTGAATTGGACGCAGTCCCTTACGTGCAGGTCTGGGTATCCGTCGAGAGGCATGGAGAGCCTCGTGCATGTCCTTCCGTAGAGCAGGTACACCCCGTCGTTTGAAAGGAACACTATACCGTATCTCGTAGGTCTTATCTCCGCAGATGCGGCGATGTCCTCAGCGACCTTCACTACCGCAGTATAGACGACTTTCGTATCGCCCACCTGCATCGCATAGATGCCGTTGTCCGTAAACACCATCATCGGGTACTGCCCTATCTGCACATCCGAGATGCCGGTGCTCGAAGGTGATATCGCTATGATGTTGCCGCCGATGCGGTAGGAGTTGTGCACATCGAAGAATATCGGGTTGTTCTGTGCCGAGACCGTTACCACATCCCATTCGTTGTAGAAGGTGTCGTCATTGGTAAGCAGCGGGTCGTATGGTGGTATGGACTCGTATGTCGTCCTGTCGCTCATGTCGAGGACTGCCCATTCGGTGCTCACATTCGGTATGTTACTCCCTATCGAGAGTGAGGGTATGCTCACATAGGAGAAGTCGTAGGACTTCGATGCCGTCAGGGAGAACGAATACTTGTATGTGCTGCCGCCAAAGGCAAAGTATATGTCGCAGCGGTATGTCCTCGCATCCAAGACCGTAGGTATGCTCTTCAACGCCAAGCACATATAAGAGCCGTACCAAGCGAGTTTTGTGGTAAACCTGCGTATAGATACGAGGTCTTTCGTGTCAGTCCTCGTGTACAGCCTCATTGTTACCTGTGCGTCCTGTGCAGTGAAAGAGTCGTCCTCAGGCACACTGAACTTGGCGTTCAGTCCGTTTACCAGAGTGGAATAATTACCTGTGTATGCCCAAGACTGTGCGAAGTACAGGGTGTCCGGAATGACGAGCCGGTTGATGGTGTTGAACAGGTGCAGGCGTGAGTTGTATGTCGCCATGTAACCCCAACGTCTTATGTGTCCGGAGTTGTCGACGGACATAGTCTTACCCGTGAGCATCGCTTCGGAAAAGTCCAACTCTATCCATTCCTGCATCTCGGCGATGGACGACTGGAGCGGTATGCTCTTCTGGTGATAGAACGGTCGGTCTGCCACATCCTTCGGCTCCGTCTTGGCGAAGGCAAATGTGTTTTGTCTTTTAAGACCTTCTCCGCTAAACGCACCGGAGTTATCATAATATTTGATTGAGCCATCTCTTATCCAAATTGCTTTTTGTGGCAAGACTGCTTCTTCAATGTAATCATTCATATAACTCGTAATGATTGCTTGTTCCGTCTCCTTGTAGGTCTTTTCTATGTCGTAGTACGACTTGGGATAGGTGCAGTACACATTTATCTCCTTGATTATATCCTTCATGGCGGAGTAGTTGAAGCCACTTATTGACTCCAGACGGACACGGAGTTTTTCTATGCCGAGCCTTATCCATAATTGGTCAACGGCAGAAGGGGCTATTGGGCTGCCGTAGTCTATCTCCAAGCCACTTCCTAACCTTACCATCACGGGTTGCGTGGGCTTCGTCTCGCTGCCGTCAAATAGAGTCAGGTTGAAACAGACGAACACATAGCCCTCGCTCTTCTTGTAGTCGTGCTTGTGCCGCAGGTAGTTCATCCCTGCAATCACGTCCTCAACATATACGCTTGAGTTTCTTATTGACAATTCTTGGTATTTGGTTCTTATTCCATCATTCTCGAAGCCAGCTACCTCAAGTGCATATTTGTCTATCTGGAAGCGGATGTCGGGCAATACGCCCCCATATATGGATTTGTATGTGTCGTTGACGAAGGCGTAGGTGTAGATTACCTTGCCGTTGTATGACGAGAGTATCAGTAGGTTGTTTATAAACTTTATGTCAACGATGTCGTCAGCGTCCATCTGGCGGACTACCTGTTGCGTAGTGCCGGTGGTAATGTCGAACCAACGGATGTACAGGTATGCCGATTTGCGGTTTACGCCGATGTAGTTCTTGTGCGAAGGCATGCGGTGTATCAGCACCCTCTCGAAATTGTTGTCCGCCTCTGCGTTTATGCCCGTCAGGAGCGACTTCTTTGCCCCGCAGGGGCGTAGGGTGTTGTGCCTGTACCGCAAGTTTATTAGTTCCTCGCAACTCTCGGCCCTCGGCCATTGCTCCCCGTGTGCCCTTACTATGCCAGATGGCGTCAATGTATTAGTTCTGCTCATATCTTTTCTGTATCTTGTCGAATATCGTCTCTTTCTTCTCGGTCTTTATCGCATTGGAGTCCCTCAATGACGAAAGTTTGTCTATCGCGGTGGTCAACTTCGCGGGGTCATCGCAGTTGTTGATGATTTTCGACAACTTCTTCATCCCTTTGTCGATTAGTTCGTCGGCAGATGGAACTTCATCCGTAGCCTCCTCCGCATCTATCTCTTTGCGCACCTCACCGGCGTATCTGTCGTACAGTTTTTGGCAGACATCGTGGTCGATGCCCATGTCGTAGGGAAAATCGTCCTCCCAGTCGTCGTCGTACCTCGTAAGCATCAGATAAACGAGGTTCTTATTCCTCTTTTCAGCATCAAAAGCCATCCGTTTTTCAATTTTATACAAAAAAACCCATAAATTTGGTCATTATTAGGTTATTATAAACACAAACCTTGCATAAATATAGTGAATTTTGGGAAAATTAACGAAAATATGTAATTATGGCAGACCCGTTATCGTTGGCGGCCTTCGGAGTAGGAGCCGCGATGAACATAGCAAGTGCGATACAAGCCGCGAGACTGCAAAAGCGGAACGAAGAGGCACTTCTGGCTCAGCGTTCCGAGATTGACAGGGAACTTTATCAGGGTGCACTCGAAAATACGGGTGCGAGAGCATACCTCAAGCGTCTCGACGAGCAGAGGGCAGATGCCCTCAAGGGCGTTGACAACGCAACCGTCGCTACTGGGGCTACCGCCGAGAATGTCTTGGCTAAGAAGGACGCCCTCAACAGGGCGGAGGGCGATGCGATAGGCAACCTTCTCATTCAGGAGGAGGCACGCAAGCGTGGCTACATTCAGGACAAGACGGTACTCACGAATGCACAGATGCAGATGCGAAACCAGCAGGCACAGAACTGGATGACTACCGCATCGAATGTGTCGGAGTCTTTCGGCAGCCTCGCAGAGGCATATCTCGACAATAGCAAGAATTCCACCGAACCCGAGATTGAAGTCGAGCCGCTCAAGCCCAGCAGGGCAAAGGTCGACATCCCCGAGCCGGAGATAAAAATCCCCGAGCCGGAGATAAAAATCCCCGACCAGAGCGATGAACGCAAGGTAAGTGCTTTTTTGAGCAGGATGGACGACTGGACGAGAGGCATAAACAGATAAAACTTATGGTTATGGCAAACGACAAAGACAATAAAAAGATATACCAAGTCGATAGCAGCGGCTACATCACTTCGTCGACCGACGGCGTGCCTACGCCGGACAACGCACCAGCTCCACAAAGCATACCTACCCCTGTTGATGAAGATGACGACGATATCGGTCTGGGCGTGGCCGCAATCAATCCCGGTGAATTGCCGGAAGACGTGGGCTTTCCGATAGACAAGGTGGTAACCACTTCGGCTGGGAGCAAGGGTGGTTTAAAAACGGACTATGGCTCAACGACGACAGGATTGAGCGTATCCGAAAAAGAAGCTACCGTCCCATTGACTGTTCAAGGTCTGCCCGTGCCGGAACTCTACGAAAAGAAACCGTACAGCTCCAATACACTTAGTGGCATAATGCAGCAGGCCGCAGACAGAAAGAAGAAACTCGAAGGACTGATATACGACAACACACAGCTCGAAAGACGCAGGAGCAAAGCCCGTGCTTGGAGTAAGTTCGGACAGGCTCTCGGACAGATAGCCGGAGTGGGCAGAGCACCGGTGGAGAAGATAGACATGACCCCCGTGATGCAGTCATTCGCAAGGCTCGACCAACTGCGGCTCGAAAGGAACAACATAGCGAATGACCCCACACTCAACTGGATGCAGAAACTCATAGCACAAGACCGTATAGATCACGAAAAGAGGGAGGAGCAGAGGTACTTGCAGTCCGTCAAGGATAGGGAGGCGGCGATGAAGTTCAATGTTCAGGAGGCAAACAAGGCGGCAAGGGAGGAATATAAGGCCGGATTGAAAGATGTAAAACGCTATCAAAGCAATGTCGAGGGGGCGAAAGAGACCAACAGATGGGACAGGAGTGAAAAGCAGAGCGTAACATTCATAAATCCCGATGTGAGAGACAAGTTTATGAACATCGGACAGAACTATGCGTTTCCAATCAACGATACGGAAGCAATAGCCATCTGGAACGAGTATATTACATTGACCGAAAAACTTAAGAATCCAAATTACGAAACTGTAACACAAGATGGGAAGGAATATGTGAAAACCGCTATCGGAGTGTTGATACCCAAAGAAAGGGTGGATGCGGCTCAGTCCTATCTTGAAAGCCAGTTGAGGCAGATATGGCAGAGCGTTGAACCAGACGGCAGTATTTCCAACAACCTTATCAAGCAGATGGTCAACTACATGGACGAATTGTCCGGCTACGCATACAGCAAGGCGATAGCCAGACGAAGAACTATGCCGACGAGTGCGGGGTTTATCGCAACGGAAGACGAGACTCCCGGCCTCAGGTTTAACTACGGAGTAAAGGGAGAAAACAAGAACAAGTATCAATGGGCGTTAGGACTCACGCAAGGCGGCAGGCCGATAGACCTGTCAGATATTACCGACGATATGGCAAAGACACTGTTGGAAGATAAAAACACGAAGATAGTGGAAATCGCAAACGATGCCGAGTTTATATATACCGATACGAATAAGGAGATTACCGGCAAGGATATAAACAACATGACGCCGGAAGCACGGATGGACATCATTGAGAAGATACAGAGAGGCGAGATTACATTAAAATGACACAAATAGAACAAAACTATGGCGGATATACAACCAATATCCGGTTTGGAACTATACGAAAAGTTGAAGGCAGCGGAGAACGCCTCCAATGACAACACAGTAAAGGAGAGCGTATCCGAAAGCAAACTGCCGTTGGGGGAGCAGCAGGTGGAGACACCTACCGACACTCCCGTCAAGACGAAGGAGGATGCCGAAGAGTTGGTTACCGGCTTCGATGTGGACAAGCCCGTTTCAAGATACGAGGACAAGCCGGAGGATGATCCAAAACCACAGATGCTTCCCGTTCAACGAAAGAGCGTGGAGGAAAGGCTCGCCGAAATACCGGAGTCCTACGCTACGCGTATGATGCGTGATGACGACGCCTACCGCAAGGCGTTCATGGAAGCCCAACGCAGAAGGGAGGTTTCGAGACTCCCGTCAAGCCATCAGAGGGTATTGCAGAACGCGGAGGAACGCAGGGAAAAGTTCGAGCAGGAGTTCGGACACATACTGCCGGAGAAGGATAGCGGGTTGAAGTGGGGCGAAGCACCGACGTTCAGATATGTCTCAGAGAAGGAACTTGACGACTACCACCAGGAGCAGAGGCTTCGCGGAGAGATAATCGTTCCGGACATCCTCGAAAGGTGGAACAACCGCTTCAATGTTCTATATAACGACATAGATGCTCTCGACAGGAAGAACAAGTCGATGATGGATGAAATCTATCAGAAGCAGAAGGTACTGACGCAGGACAGGCGGGAGCTGGCACAAGTCGCCTCGAGGTTTGCCGACCCGATGGTTCGCTATACCGTGCCGGACATTGCGGCGGAAGAGGCACACAAGAGTCCGGACTTCGCCGTCATGCGGGTTGCAGACCGCCTCAACAAGGAAACTAAGAGAAACATAGAGGTCTATCAGATGCAGGACAGAAAGAGTCTTGCAGACCTTACATTCATGGGGCTAAAGGACGGCCTCTTCGACGCCAAGACTTGGACTTTCGGTCTCGGAGAGTTGATAGACCAATCCGTTATTCAGACGATAGTCGAGAAGGACGCAAGGGGCGAGGCTCTCACGGAATCCGAAGAAAACCTCGTTGACGCCTTTGCATACAACATCGCGGTTAACTCGGAGATTGCACCTCAACTCTCGAAGGCATACTCCGTCGTCGGCAAGGGTACTGCACACTCTCTTGCGTTCATGCTCTCGATAGCGGCCACTCCAACCGCAGGCGTAGGGCAGAAGTTCGCGGGCATAGTGGCAAAGAAGGCGATGCGTAAGGGGCTGCACAAGTCCATCGCAAGGCTCGCCGGACTCGGCGCGAGGATAGCGAGGGACGCCGTCATAGAGGCCGGAACTTACGGCCTCACTACTGGTTTAGGCTATACATTGAGCGACACGCAACGCAGGATGATGGGCACTCCCGTCCTTGCGGCGGAGAAGGACGACGAAGGAGATTACCACTTCGACCTCAACGGCTTCGACCAGCAGGAGAATTTTCTGCCCGCATTGGCGAAAGGATATGGTACGACCATAATAACTTCATACTCGGAATTACTCAGCAACTATTTCACCGGAAGCAAGGCTCTCGTTCGCTCAGGTCTCAATGGCATTGGTCTAAACAATGTCTCCAAATGGATGCGTAAGGTAAGCAAGGCGGGAGTTCCTACCGCCGTAAGGGAGTTCAGGAAGTGGTTCAATCTCGGAGGTCTCGTCGAAGAGCCGATGGAGGAGTTCGCCGAAGATGTGCTCAATGCACTTATCATCGGGGATATGACTCTTGACGCCAAAGAAGGAACGGGAGCGTTTAACAAAGAGAACCTTCTCGACAATGTTCTCGGCACACTGCTTCTCGGTGGCTGGGGAAGCACGATGTCGGCAATAGGCTATACCCACAATGCCGCAAATGCGAATAAGGTAGCGATTAATAACCTGCAAGTGGCAACCAACAACTTGCATAAGGCTTTTGGGGCAGAGGCCAACGGCATACGCCAGAGGATAAGACAGGGATACATCGACGGCAACGCATCGCAAGTGATACTCGCAGAGAGCAAAAACAAGTCAGAAGCGGGCAGACAGGCGATAAAGGATTATGTGGTAGGCTACGGACAGGCTTTCGGAACGCTTTCTGGCATAGACACCAAGCGGGAGACCTCGCAGAGAAGGGGCGAGAGGCACGAAAGGAAGATAGGAAGGGAGCGTTCCAAGCACATAGGAAGGGTAGAGGCATCCGCCTTCGAGTCATTCGATGGGGCGGAAGGCCTTCAAGTATGGGAGAACAAGAAGAAGGAAGTTGACGGATATATAGACAATGGCGACATCGAGGGACTCTTGAAGAAACTCAGGAAAGACGAACTTACCGACACGGGGCTTACCAAAGAGCAGCAACGCTTGGTCAACGCATACGCCGCCGCCAACATAAGGCACTTCATGCAGCGGGACGCAGACAACGCAATCAATGTGGCGGAAGCATCAGTCGCTTGGGAGCGTAACTTCCTGACGGAAAATCCTGAACTCAGAGCCAAAATCAAGGCTATGGTTGAAAATGACGAACTCGACAAGGAGCATGCCGTAGTGGGCATCGTTCGTGAGATAGATGAAAGCGAACTCGACGAAGAGATGAAAAGGGAAACGCCATCGGTTGGGGTAAGTCCGGAGGACAGGCAAGAGCAAAGGGAGGAAGATGTAGTAATCAAGGAGCAGAGCCAAAGGAGAGCGGAGAATGAGGGAGAGGTAACGGGGCAGGCTATGCTTATGACCGAAGAGCAGTTGCAGAAGGAGGCCGACATTGTAAACACCGAAAGGGAGTTTTGGTTAAGGGAGAGGAAACTCATAACGAACCAAGACAGCGGCAATGTAGAATATTATAAGATAACCGTCGATGGAGTAGTGAGCGACGCTTACCTTTACAAGACCATCGGTGAAGGGAACAACAAGCATTTCGCCTTCTTCTATCGCGATGCCAACGGCAACCTTAAGCAGCACACCAAGAGCATGTCGCAGTTCGAGACGGACAACGACCAAAGGATTGCGGTAATACCCAAAGAGCAGTTTTACAGGGACTACTACATCGCTACACTGAGGGCTGAGAACCAAGCGGAAGTCAACCAAGCGAATATCGCTAAGGCGGAGCAGGGGGAGCAGGGGCAGCCGATGGAGGAAAGGACGATGGAGCAGATTGCTTCGGAGGAACTCTCCCCAGAGGATTTCGAGAAGTCCCTGCCGAGACACACTTCTGGAGCGAAGAAGGGGCAGGTGGACTTTGGGGCACTCACTCCTTCACAGTTGTTCCGCTACACCTTGCAGTTGTCCGACGAGGCCACCGCCGTCCAGATGGCGGAGGAGACGGTTGCACATCGTTATAGCGAGATGGGCAAGATAGAGCAAGGCTTGGGCAAGAAGTTCGGCGCTGAGAGGGTTGAGAGCATAGCCAAGATTGCGGCATTGAGGCAGGAGATAGAGGAGTACGAGAAACTCTTGAAGAAATACGCTCCAAAGAAGAAAGCCGCCCCGAAGGCGGGAACCAAAAAGACTGATGCCGCTCCGGCGAAGCCGCCAAAGAGAAAGACCACTCCAAAGGAGAAGGCAAGGCAGCAGGAGATGGCACAACAAGAGATTGACAGGGCGGAGACCGAACAAACCGCAAGTATGGTGTCAACACACTACGACAAAGCCATAGGCCTGTTTGACGGCAGGGACAGCAAGAGGGCTGACTACTACATACGCAATGTGGTCGCAAACGACATCGCGGGGCTCGACCTCCCGTCCCTTCTCGATTACAAGATGCAACTCGAAGGTGTCTATGACTCGATAGACGATGCCGACAAGAAGTCTGGAACTCCGAACAGGAGGGCGTACAATAAATTACTCAACTTGATAGACAGAGAAATTGACAAGAGAACGAGAACCGAAGAGAGTGCCGCAGGAGAAGCAGAAAAGGCAAAGCCGCAAACGCAAGACAAGACAAAAGAAACCAAGCAAAGAGAAAGAGTAGAGCCGCAGGAGAGGCGGCCAGTAGAGAAATTCTCCGAAACGGAGATGACCTCTCCGATAAAGTTGTCGGAAGAAACTAAAGTCGAGGAGGCGAAAGAGACCATTGACAGTGGAGTATTGCAGGAAGCGCCGCAGGAGCACAAGGACAAGGCCGAGAGCATCTTTGAGGAGTTAAACGAAGAGAGCGACTTGGCGAAGAGAAGGGAGACTTACAGGAATATGTTTGAATGGTTCAAGGACTTGTCTGTGAGCGAACTCGCATCGGTGGCAAAATACTTTTCAGACAGATACAACGATAGCAGGGAGAGATATGGCGACACAGACCAATCCTATATGTACCGCAGACTCAGCAGGATTGCCACGAAATACAATAACTGGAACAAGGCGAGGCTGAACTTTATACAATCGACAATGGAGGACAGGGGCTTCCGAGTGGAAGGCTATCCTTCTGTTTACAACCTGCGTGTTGCTATGGCTCATTTGCTTTATAGTCTCGATATGGATAGGTTTAAGAGGCTGTATGCGGCGTCAAATCCCAATGTTCGCATTTCAAGAGACATAAAGAGAACAGCTGAGAGCATGCGTAAGGTTATCGACTACTCGTTCAAGAGTGCTCACAACTGGCGACACATACTCGATTTAATCGGAGACAAGAAGATTACCAAGAAGAAGGCAGCCCCGATTGTCCGTAAGGCGGCAAAGTTTACGAAAAAGAAAAGAGCGGAAGTGGTTGATGTGGCAGAGAAGCCAGCAATGCAGAAGGTAACTCAGAAGGCAGAGCCCAAAAAGACGGAGACCATTTCGGCAAAACCGAAGGAGGTTGTCGAGGTCGTTGAAGAAACAGCCCCAACCGAAAAGGCCGCTCCGGTAAGGAAAAGCACTATGGATGTGCAGAAAGTTGTTGGTAACTCCATTGATAAACTCGAAACGGCAATCAACAGCGGCGAGATGAAACTCGACGACAAGGTGGAGAACGAAAATTTCAACGACCCGAACACCAAGACATACAAGAACGCCCAAAGGCAATACAAGAGATACTCCAACGAAAATCTCGAATTGCTCAAGGAGGAGATACAGTCGAGAGTTGACGAACTGCAAAACAAAAAGCGGGACAAGGCCACGAGAACGAAATTAAGAGCCTTAGACGCACTCGGCAACATCGTTGAAGGAATACTACTCGAAAGGGGAGATGTCTCCGTAGAGCGAACAAAAACCTCCAAAGAGGGCGAAATTGCTCCCGACAAGAAGTCGGAGAAGAAACCAAAGGAGAAAAAGAAGTTTTGGAAAGGTGAAAGGGTGGTTGGTGGCGAAGGCTCAGCCAATGTAGAGTTGGCAGAACAGCAGGTGCTCAGGGAGATAGCCGATGGCGTTCCGAAGATGTTCGACAATCCAAACTCCAACTTCAACAAGATAAAGGACGAAGGCAAGAAGCAGGCGATAAGGCAACTCATAAACGACATAAATGACGGCAAGGTAACGGCGTCCGAAGCGATAGTAACGCTCAGTGAAAACGGGCTCGACAACCTTGCTAAGTCCAAGCAGGTAATAATAGACAACGCCCTGAGGGCGGAGCGTGGAGTGGAGTCGTTTGCCGACGGCAGGAGGATAACTTCTCCGCAGGAGTACCGCGAGGCGAAGGCCGAAAGGGATGGCATGCAGCTCTCGGAGGTGGAGATTAGAAACGCCATCGCACAGAAGATGAACGACTATGTGGAGCAATATGCCAAAGAGAACAGGCTCTCCGTGCCGGAAGCGGGAAGGAGTCTGCTTGATGCAAGCAGGGACAACGAAGCGATGCCTGAGCGTAAGAAGAAGGCGGAGACCCCCGCGAGGAAGGCGGCAAGGGAAGCAACCGAGACTATCAACGAGAGGGATGCGGAGATGGCTCAAGAGAGGGATGCACTTGCAAAGGAACTTGACGGATTGCAGAAAAACTTGAAAAACAAGGAATGGGCATATAGCGTTGGTGGAATAGAAGTAAACAAGGCAAGGGAGCGTGTAAGGCAGATTGAAAGGCGTGTCGAGGAGATAGACAACCAGAGGGAGAGAGACAAGATAATGAAGGAACAGATACGCAGCAAGGAGAAAAGGCATATCGGAACAAGACAGCAGAAGGCTACAAAGAAAGAGATAAGGCGTCTTGCAGACAGGCTGCAAAAGGTATTGCCCAAGAACCTGCGTGAGACCGTGAGCGTATTGAGCGGAGACGCTTTCTATGCCATCTATAACAAATATACTAAAAGCCAATACAAGCAGGACATACTCAACGGAGACAAGAAAGTCTGCGGCTTCTTCTTGAAGGTAGGAGACAAGGGCTACATATACTTCAATGCCGATGAAGCTGGGTTCGACACCCCAATACACGAGATAGGCATACATGCGTTGCTCGAAGCGGCCAAGCAGAACGGCTACACCAAACTGCAAGACGCCATCATCGAGTTCGGAAAACAGGCATCGGAGCAATGGAAGCAGAAAGTTAGGGACAACCATGACTACGAGGAAGGCTCTATGGAGTTCTACGAAGAGTCGGCGGCCTATGCTATGGGCGAGATGTTCCAGAACAAACAGATGGAGTATGCCCAGAGAAACCTGTTGCAAAGGCTCGTTGATGCGTTCAGGGACTTCATCGCTTGGCTCAAGGGCGAAGCCTATGCCGATGTGAGCGTGTTCGACTCCATCAACGAGATGGGAGAACAAGAGATAGGAAAGGCGTTGTATGACCTCGTAATGGGTGGCAAGATGCTAAACACCATATCTAACGATGTAACCATCAAGGAACAATCGAAACTCAGGCACGCAAAGCAGTCGAGGGACGCAAGCGGAGAGTATAACAGGGTTTCCACTGGCGTGGGAGAGATAAAGTTCGACATTGGCAAGATGCCGAGTGAGTCGCTTAACATGACTCCTGCCGAGTGGATAACAGCCTTGAAGAAGAAGAAGGCGTTGGATGCTGAACTCAACAAGTGGTTGAGCAAACAAAACCCCACGAAACAAATATCCGATGCGTCAATCGTCCAGTTCGCGGAGGACAGGCTGCAACTCGACCACCCAGATGCAAGCAAGATGAACAAAGATCTCAATGGGTTTCAGACGAGCATTCATGGCCTCATTCAATATTTGGCATCTGCCGTGCACAACTGGAGGAGGACGATGAATGAGGCAAAGAAGGCCATTGCGAAGTCAAGAGGCATGAGCGTACACGAGTTAGGCATAGGGGTATTCGATGGGTTCGAGACTCTCTATAAGGCACAGAACGGAAGGATAGACTATGCCCAGAGGATGTTCAGGAAGAACTTTATGATGCCACTCGACAAGGCGTATGTTGATATTATAAAGGAGGCAAGACGGAATGGGCACGAGATAGACGGAAAGGATGTTGACCTTTACAGGATAGCGTTGCACGCGGCGGAGAGGAACAGGTACATCTGCGGAGAGAGCATTCTCGCGGAGATGGAGAAGATTAAGGGGCTCGAAGATGTAACGCTCGACCAAGTACTGCAAATGTATGACGAGATTGTAAATGGTGTGGCACGGGACGCATCAATCAACGATGCGTACAGAAACGCATTTTCCACGATATTTGCTAACAACGGATACATTGACGAGAACAACAGGATATTTTCCGGAATGACCGACAGCGATGCGAAGGACATCATAGACGACTTCGATAGCAAGACGCCCATAGATGCGAGGATGGAACTCGACATTGCGTTTAGAAACGCAACCAATGAGATATTGAGCACCGCATTGAAGCATCAGTTGATTTCTCAACAGACATTTGACGAATATACCAACAGGTATCAATACTATGTTCCATTGAGGGATTGGGACAGCGAGACTGACAGGGAGGCTGCACTTGGCGAGTTCGGTTCGGTATTTGACGGAACGCTCTCCAAGTTGAGGCCTGAACTTACCAAGAGGGCGGAAGGAAGGCGTACAATCGCGGCACCGCCGCTTGCGACCATACAGTTCCTTGCGGACAATACGATAATGTCGGGAGAGACGAACACTTCGAGATTGCAGATGTACAGATTTATACACGACAATCAGCAATATGCTCCGGAGGTGTTCTATACAGAGGCGGATTACGAATACATGCAGAACAATCCGGACTTGTTCAAACAGAACGAAGATGGCTCTTTCAAGGAGATATTGCAGCCAGAATGGTACAAACGGAAGGTTGAGGACGGAAGCATAGACAGACATGGAGTGAGGGTGTTCGTCAACGGTCAACAGAGATATGTGTATATCAATGGCACTCATGGGGAGTTGTTCTCGGGCGCTATGGAAAGGACGAGAACCATCAATAACAGGATAAGGAACATGTCGAAGATGAAGTACAAGTCCGTGTTCGACTCCAACGGTAGGTTCTTTAGAAACGAAGATGGCAGGATTGAGAGCAGGCAGGTCGAGAGACACCCCGCGGAGTTGGCACTCGTGAAGGCATGGGCGGCTTGGTCTGGGCTCACGAGATATGTCTCGATGATTAAGACTTCGCTTTCTCCCGTGTTCCAACCAATAAACCTGATGCGAGACATACCGTATGCCGCAACGCAGGTGTATATCGAGAAGGGTAGAAAAGTCATGGGTACTACATTGCGTGAATTGACAGACTCCCTTTCCGAATTGTTCGGTGCTACATTCTTGGGCAGATACTCTGACGACTACAAGAAATTCTTGGAGCATGGAGGGCAGATAACCTACGCCAAGAGGTATGGTATGCAGACCATAAGGCACGAAAGCCTGAAACGCATCAACAGGATGATGGATGGCAAGAGGGCAAGGGAGAAGTCGTTTACCGACAGCGTTGCGGACATCTCGTCTGCATTTGAGAATGTGGCACGCTTCGCGGCGTTCAAGGCGGCACTCAAGCACGGAGCGTCATACTCCGAAGCGGCGTTGCTCGCACATAACGCATCGGTTGACTTGCAGGCTCGTGGAACGCAGACATTCTTCAGTGGCTCGTTCTCGTTCTTCAACTCCGTAGTTCAGGCGGGATTGCAACAGGCACAGAATTGGAAGCACCATCCAGCAAGGACGGCAAAGGCTCACGCAATGTGGTATGTTCTCGGAATGGTCGGAGTGTTGTTCCAGAGGGGACTGATAAGGGCATTGGCCAGAGCGAGTGGAGATGACGAGGAGAAAATAAAGGAAGCGGAGAGGTATCTGTGGCCGTCTATGGAAACGAGACCGCATGACGACGAGGGCATACTTGAATACAGGGACAAGAACGATGCGGAAGATTATCGCAAGAAGGGATTGCTGGCACACGACCATTCGGCAAGTCGCATACCCGACTATACCAAACAGAACGCCACCGCCATAATAACCGGAGTAAACGAATACGGAGAGCCGAAGGGCTTCGTGTTCTTCAACCCGTTCCATTATCGCTTGATGCAATATCTCGCAAGCCTGACGGTAGATGCCATAACCGGCAGGAAAGACGCAGGAGAGGTGGCCAAAAAATTTGGAAAGGCCGCAGTCGAGGAATACTATCCTTTCTCCGGCATGCACCTGACGGAGGACAAGGGCAATAACGAAAGGAGGGCGTTCTACTTCCTGCCGATACCCACGCCTGTACAGCCGATAGCCAGATGGACTCTCAATAGGAACTATTTAGGCCAGAACATAGCGAGAGTGCCCACAAGCGACAAGTCGCCGGAGGCCATAAGGCCACACTTCGCTTCGTCGAACAGAAGCACCAACAAGGCACTCGTGGAGTTTGCCAGATGGATGAACAATGTAACATTGAGCAAGGACAAGCAGACGAGCATCGGTGCGCCCGACTTGGGCAGGGGATGGATAGACATATCACCGGAAAAGTTGGATGACTTGTTGCGGGAGTATCTCGGCTTTGCTTGGGACATCACGGACTATGTGATAGACAAGAGCACGAAGAGTTATCCCGAAGAGTTGAGGTATCCTTCCGTTGACCCGTTTACCCGCAGGTTCACATTCGGACATACCGACAAGGCGATGTACAAGATTGTCGAGGACTTGGAGGAGGACATCGAGGCAATCACGGCGAAGCACAAACTCGGCAAGATGCCGATAGGAAGGTACTTTGACGAGATGGACTCTGCTACGAGGAGGGAGATGTTCACGGAAGATGAAATCGCTAAACTATACATTTACTCCAAGATGCAGAAAGACAGGGCTAAATTGGAGTCCGCTTGGAATACCGCATTGGACTTGTACTACAAGGAGGACTCCGATGAATACACGAAAGACCAAGCGGAGAGACTTGCGGTAGATGCATTAAAGGCATTGAGAGAAGTGCACTACACGGCGGCGAAGGCTTGGGATGACTACTTGCCGGAGAAGAAAGGCAAGGAGAAGAAACAAAAGGGCGATGACGAAAATAGCCCAACGCATTTCAGAATTGAATACTAATGATTATATTTGCAAATAGATAGTTATGAAGAAAATCCGTAACATAGCCGATGTTCATAGTGCGGAGAAGGTAGGGTTCGTGTCATTCTCTCCTCTCTCGCCAATGACCAATGTTCATTTCCCAATTACGCAACGGGGATATGAAGTGTTGGTAAGGGCTGCCGCGTGCTACAACTCCTTTGCGGAAATAAGGAAGAGGCGTAAACGCAGCCGCAAATACTATCGTGGAGAGCAATGGTCTGATACGATAGAGCATAACGGCAAGACGATGACAGAAGAGCAATACATTCAGTTGCAGGGCAAGCCCGCATTGAAGCAGAACCTTATCCGTCCGCCCGTAAGGAACATCATAAGCCAATTCAGGAACAAGCCTTTCAAGAGCGTGATATATGCACGCAACAAGGACAACAAGAAGGCGACGGAGATGATGTCCGTTGCCTACGAGTCCGCCTACGAGATGAACAAGGGCAAGGAGAGGGATGCACGCCAGATGGAAGAGTTCCTTCTCTCGGGCTTTCCAATCTATGAAGTGTCGTACTCTTACGACATCCTTCGCAAAAGGTCTATACCTAAATTCCGTGCCGTCAATCCTACGAGGTTCTTTACTAATCCTGATGTATCCGATGTCTGCGGAGACGATGTGAACATAGTAGGGGAGATTATAGATTTGCCACTCAGCAACATCATATCGGCATATGCAAAGAATGAGGAGCAGGAAGCCGAGTTGAAGCGTATCTTCGGTGGACACCCTCCGACAAATATGGAGACGCAGGCGTTGAGTTCATACAATATCGACAGTCTCAGTTTCTCCTCTCCATGCAGCAGGGATACGCGAAGGGTCATAAAGGTCTGCGTGCTTGAGTCGAGGTGGGTTATTGACGCACACGACTACGCCGATGGAACGAGGAAGATATACGACTATTCGAGAATGGAGGGGATTGATGCTGAGAACGCTGCAAGGCTTAAACTGCAACACGAACACAACATAGCAATTCCTTTGATAAAATACAAGAAGCGATACATACATGAGTGGGTCTACTACCACTTGTCCCCCTATGGGCATGTCCTGTTCAGAAAAGCCAACCCATACCATCACAGGTCGCACCCATACGTGTTCAAGATGTACCCGTTGCTCGATGGCGAAGTGTGGTCGCTGGTAGAGGACTTGATAGACCAGCAGAGGGCAATCAACAGAATGATTATATTGCAGGACTTCATCATCTCCGCGGCGGCGAAAGGTGTGTTGCTCGTTCCAGAAGAGTCCATTCCTGACGATATGGACATCGAGGACATTGCGGAGGAGTGGACTAAATACAACGGGGTTATAAAGATAAGGGCGAGGGCTGGTATGGAGATGCCGAGACAGATACTCGCATCCAACTTCAACATACCGATTACCGATGCGATAAACTACCAAATGAAATGGATACAGGACATCGGCGGAGTGCAAGATGCCGCGATGGGCATGAAACCTACATCCGGCACATCGGCTGCGAGATACAAACTCGAAACTGCAAACTCGTCCCTCAACGCACTCGACTATATCGAGTCGTTTGGGGCTATGCTAATCGACAGGGACTGGAAACTCGTACAGGTAATCAAACAGTTCTATACCGAGAAGCAATACATAGCACTTGCCGGAGACGACTATTCGGAAGAGGCCAAGCACTATGACCCCGATGTGATAGCGGACATAGACTTCGATAATACTATGGCGAAGATGGACGAGACTATAACGATGCGTTTCATGAGTGAGGACTCGTTGTTCCAACTCTTGCAGATGGGACTCATTACCTTGAAGCAGTACTTGCAGAACTCCGAGACGATGTACTCCGACAAACTCCTCGCATTGGTCGAGGAGCAGGAGCAGGCCGCCGCAAATGGAACGCTCAACCCTGCCGACTTGCAAAATGTTATGCAGCAGGTACGGGCACAGACGCCACAACCGACTGGGTTGGCACAATCGAAAGCATTACTTAACGGAAGCGTGATATGATAGGTAGAGTTTTAATAATTACAGGTGTAGGTGTATATAACACAGTCGATATGTATACCGAAGGAGAGTCGAGAAGGTGGATACTAAAGTTTCCCCTTGTCGATATAGCAAACTATGTGAATGCACATACCGTAATCGAAAGCAAGCGTAATCCAGATTTGTCTACGGAGAACATCCTAACCAACGAAGATAGGGATTTTCTCCTGTCATCGCTACAAGGTGCGGTCTCCAATGTGGCGATGATGCTCTCACGGCGTATGGAGAGGCCTCAACAGATAGAGGACGACTACATAGTGTTTACCCTTACCGTTGGAGAGAACCACGACGACAACATGTCGAACATTTTGTATCTTCGCATATTGAACTATCTCCAGCAATACGCACTTTACAGGTGGAACGGCGGCGATGTGAGCCTGCTAAGGCCGCTTGAAGATGAAATACGCTCCGCTATCCATTACAGGAAACACAGCGTGGCAAGACAAGTTAGAAATCTATTATAATATAAAGTTATGGCAGTAGTAATACCGGAAGTAAATCCGCAGAAGGTGGATTTTGAATACTCAAGCAATGAGATAATAAGGCTCATTATGGAAATTTGCCAGAACATGGTAAAGATTGCCATGAATGACGACGGCACTTTGTCTGTTGACGAATATGGAATGGACGAAGACACCCCCACTCTCGCACTCAAACAGAAGATGCTCGACAGTGCCCTCACAGATGTTGTTGACCTTATACATAAATTAGGCAAATCGACATTTGACGGAGAGACATTTGACGGACAATACAGTTCGGCCACAAGCGATAAGTTGATAATCCCTATCAAGTATGTCGATACATTCAACTATGCGTCATTGGTCTCTATGGACAAGGCGATACAGGATATGATTATCTATGGCTCGCTCATTCAATGGTTTACCGCAGTAAAGGCGGCAGACCCGAAGGTGATGACGGAAGCAGAGTACATTAAGGCCAAACGAGTGCTCGTAAACTCCTTGAAGGAACTCTATCGCAAGATAGTGTTCAAGAACATAAGCGAATATACACTTTCTTAAATTGGGTTGTTATGGCATACACAAGAGAAGATGACAAGATACTCTTTACATATGAGACGAAAGAGTTGGTTAGCTCGTTCCTCGAAAGGGGATTTCATTTGATTGATGTGCCGATGAAGGAGGACGGCACTCCGGCATTCTACGACTATTCGAGAATATTCCCGTTCGGAGACGAACAAGACGAAGTGTCGAATGAGAGAATTGTGGAGATTATAGATAGTGCCATTACCAACTTGCAGGTTGTATTGCTCAAATTAACGCCTATGCGTATGGTGGAACTCGAAAAAGACATGACCGATACCGGTAAGATTGTAATTCCAATTCTTGACAGCCAGAACTATCTCGTTGCGGATATCGCAAGCCTTGACAAATACATGTATGAATACATCGTAGATAGAGCATTGATACTGTGGTTTATAGGCGTAGGAAGTGCAGTTGTAGCAGACAATGTCGTGGAGTCAGCAAACGCACTTGCGGGCAACATCTCCGGCATCGTAAGGAGAATGATACAGCGGCTTTATCGCCAAACTATACCAAACCCGTTTGATGCTCACTACATAGAGTAGCTGGCTACTCCCACCACTAAAGTAGTGGGGTTCTTGCTAAATTTTTTAAAATGATGATGCACGAACTTTGTTGTTTTTCTTTTTCTTCTTTCTGCTTTTATCGTCATTTATGATGCGTACCATAGACATCTCGTAAGGGTCAAAGGCCAAGAACACGCCTATCGCCGTCGTGTCTTGTATGTCATCTCTCTTCCCTTGTTGTGCCTCTATCTGTCCCCTACGGTTAAGTTGCAGGTATGACGCCTCGTTTACCGCTTCATTACATCTCTCAATATACAATCCATCTCTTATCTTTGAGCGATATGCGTCATAGGCTTGATACTTTGTCTTTCTATTCATATGCCACCCATACTTATATGTTGTCTTTTGCGACACCTTGTCAGGAGTTGCTGCACGGATATACATATTGATATACTCCTCTGAGATCTCATTGAGCACGGTATATGAGTGGTCTCCCACATCAATCATGTCGTCAGACGCTTTCTTATCTCTCGTGTCAAGAGTGTTGGACTCTATTACCAACAATGCGTTATTGTAGAATGTAGCGACTTGCGCTGCCTTCCACGCGAGCATGTCGTGGTCTATGTGTCCATACCATATAGCAGCCCTCTCGAGAGCTCCATTAGCCCTTATGAGGCCTATTCTATCGAACACGGATATAACGCTTCGGTCAGACTTGTGGTGCAGGCCTCCGATGTCAACAACCACTATGAAGCGATTGAGCACCCTTTGTCCTTCTGGATCTTTGGGCATTTTCCAAATCTTCAATACGCCATCTTCTATACTGTCGTCTGCTTCTATTGAAATGTTGTCGAGAGCCTCTTTGCCTATCGGAGCAGCTCCACGAATGTCGCCGATGAACATTGGCTCTTTGCAGGTAGATCGTAGGTACTCTATCATATAGTCGTTGAGATACTTGCCGGACTTAGTCTGAAATGCCTCGTCTGCGGTGGTAGGAAACTCCGACTTCATCTGGAAGTCGTTCCAACGCTTTGAAACCTTGTAGTTGTTATACCACGAGATGCCCTCAAGCGTAGCACCTTGACGCCATTGCCACCAGTTGTATTCAGATAGTCCGTCAATGAACTTCTTGTAGTTGCCTATTCTCTTTGTGTACATCGGTATCTTCTGCCACCCTACGAATACCGGTATGTCCTTTCCGGAAACAATCTTGTCGGAAGATGTAGCGTGCAGCCATTCATCGTGGAAATATCCTCCAACTCCCTTTGCCGTGCTTTCCTTGACAACAAATGTACCCTCCTCATCAGGGATTGCGGCAGCAATGGACTGAGCAAGGTCGTCGCCTGACTTTGTTGCGGTGTCCGGCCAAGTCGCAACCTCCGACAAATGGCACATCGCAAAGTCGTATGAGCGGAGGTTTTCTGGGTTTTCAGCAGATGATATTGTTATCCTGCATCCTCTTTCAGGTATAACCTTCGTATTGAGCATGCCCTCGAATGACTTCATAGTAAAATTACCTGCGTCCTTCGGATAGAAGTCCATCGCTTTGGTTATCATCGCCCTGATGTTTATTGATTGGTTATTTACCTTCGCCACGATTGCTGAGTGCCAATTCTCGTAATGATATAGTTGCAACCACATCATATATGCCTGCGTGCAGGTAGAGCCACCCCATTGTCTCGCTTTTGTGATTATAACCCTAATGGGTATCCGAACCAAACGTTGCCTCTCAAACTCCTTTGCCAACTGCCTTTGTCCGAGATTTAGCGTGAGTGTGATGTTCTTTTTTGACAGTTTGTCCGTTATGTAAAAGCAAGTCGCAGTCCAGAACTCGAAGTCGTACTTGTACCTCAACAGCATTATGTCCGCGAGAAGGTATGACTTGTTCTCTTTGGTAGGCTCTTCCCTGAATTTCGTGAGCACCTCGTCAAACGGCTTGCCGTCTATCACTTTAATTATTGGCTCTTTGAGCATCTGCAATGGAAGCCAATAATCTACTCCATCAATGCTTACTTTCGCTCTTGGTATTACTTCGCACTCCTTGTCCCCTATAATTGGGTCGTAGTCGCGATAATACAGAGCCTTCCTTGCGTTGTTCTCCTTGATTATTTCTTTGTAATCAACAGAAATATTTTTCGTACTCATTATTTACCTTTTGTAATATTTCTATCAACTCTTTATTCTTATGGTAAAACATAGGACGCATCTGCTGTATGTTGCGATTACTGTCTCGTATCTGGTATATTATTGCCCTTGCCCTGTCCTGCTTTACATCAAACCTCAACTCTACCGCATCAAAGGCATAAGCCCTTGCTTCCTTTGAAGAATACCCCTGTTCTACCCCGACATCAAGCACTGTATGAAAGAAGTCGAACAACTCATAATAGATTGGATTGTCATAATTAAACATATCGAAATTCTCGAATAGTTCAAAATCAAGTCAAATTTAACGCATTTGGTTAAAATAAACAACTTTTATTCACAAAAACATTTATTTAGCGTCAAATTGATATTTATAAAGATATGGAACAAGACAAAAAGAAAAACTTAATTTCAGAAGAAGAGGCGGTTAAAACGCAAGAAGTAGTTGCGGAAGACACGCCTGTAAGACCGCTCAGAAGAGCAGTAATGGACAAGTATCCCGATTTTGCATCTGACGACGAAACCGAGTGGACTGCAAAGGAGGACGAGTATTTTACGGAAGTATATGATTATAACAAGTCGTATCGTGATGCTGAGGCTCAACTTGACGAGTTAATCGCGACAGACGAGGAACTCGCATCAGTCCTCAACGATATGGTTGTCAACAAAACCCCTTTCCGTGTTTCTATTGCGAAGTTCCTGTCCCAAGACGACTTGATACCCGTTGAAGGGGAGGAGGACTTTGAAGCCTATCAATCGGCATACGCGGAAAGACTTGACAGAAAGACCAAGAGAGAGGCCAGAGATGCCGAAATAGAGGCCAATGAGGTTGCCTCGTTGGAGGCCATAGACGCCTTTGCCGTTGAACACGAAATGGACGATGACCAAAAGAAGTCGTTCATCGAGTATATCAATGGCATTTTCGACAACATGCTTTACAAGCGTTTGTCTCCGGAGGTGCTCAGCGCTTTCTACAACGCCATGAACTACAATGCTGATGTCTCCGCAGCCGCAGAAGAGGGAGAAATCAAAGGGCGTAACGCCAAGATAGAAGCGGACATGGTATCGGAAGATGCCGACATAGAAGGAGACGGACTGCCCGTTCTCGACAAAGGTGCAGGCATAGAAGGAGAAAGAGAACCTAATGAGGTTGACCAATTCTTCGACTTCCAAAAGAGAAAAAGAATTTAATACGAATAACACGATTTTACATTTGATATGAAAAAGATTTTAAGAATTTCGCTGTTTGTGGCGTTGCCACTGTTGGCAATCGCACACGTTACAGGTCTCATTGACCTGATGCAAGTATGGGATTTCTTGACAAGTAATCCCGAAGGACTACTCTTCGGTGCAGTTGCGGCAGGTGCAGCGCCAGGCGACATCATCGCTGGTACTGCTACTCTTGACAAAGCAAAGACCGAAGCCGAAGAGGACTACACGGAACTCGACCTTGAGAAAAAGATAATTCTCGTAGGTCAACAGGACTTCGTAGTCGATACTCTCACTCGCGAACTCGGAAACAAGAGAATAACCGAGTCCATCGAGACAGGCGGCTGGGAAATAGGCCAGCGTGATGTAGTTGACCAAGTTGACGGTGATGTGTCTGCACAGTCATCAAGCAAGGTAACCGAAGCGAAGGTTGACAAACCGGCAATCTGGACGGGAGGGGAAACAATGATAATTCAATCCGGAGACAACGAATACCACTTCTACGTTGAGAGCGTAAACCTCGCAACAAGCAAGTTGAGTATCCGTTTGATTGGAGAAGCATCAGAGGTGTATGCTCCGGCACTCGCCGATGACGCAAAAATCCTTCGTCTGGGTGCTGCCAAGAGCGAACTCGATGCCCAGACAGACCCCACTTACCTGACCCCCGTGAGCAGGACAAACTATTGTCAGGTTCACATGGCACAGGTTGAGGAGTCCGTAATCCACAGCCTCCACAAGAAGAAAGTCGCTCTCGACTTCAATACCATGAAGGAGCGAACCCTATGGGATATGAAGTACAAGATGGAGATGACCAACTTGTTTGGCAAGAAGGACTACTTCGTAAATACCAATGGAAAGAGAATTTACACATCCGATGGTATATGGGAGCAGGTAGAAAAGGAGTACATCGTAAATAGCAATTCCGCGATGAACACCTCCGATTGGGTTGCAATGTGTAAGTACATCTTCGAGGGCAACAACGGCTCTCCCCGTAGGGTAGCCATTATCGGCCCCGACCTTATGGTGGCGTGGTCTAATGTAGATGCCTTCACAAAGCAGATGTTGGCAACTAATACCGAAGTCGTATTTGGTGTTCGTTTCAACAGAATTGAAACCAACTTCGGAGAACTTCTCGTCAAGTCTGGTGCCGGTATCCTTACCGGAATGCACTCCAACAAGGGAATAATCTTTGACCCCGCATTTATCCGCAAGGATGTCTACGAGGCATTGAACATGACTCCCCTTGACCTCGACGCTACCGGTCAGCGTAGGGTAAAGGCGGTTCGTATCCTTGAGAACTACTGCCTCTATGTAGAGAACCAGCCAGTACATTGCAAACTCACTTACGAACCAGTTGCCGCCACAGGTGGTGCCGCCACAGGTGGTGAAGCCACAGGTGGTGAAGCCACAGGTGGTGAAGTAACTCCTTAATCATTAGATTGAGAGAAACACTATAAGGGTGTGAGTGTATTTTTTCGCACCACACCCTTTTTTAATAATTAAAATATTTCAAATGGCAACTAAAACGATTTCACAAACAGTAAAGATTTATGCTCTCAAGAAGGGCGTATCGACAATGATTTCCATACTTGTAAATGGTGTAACGAAGTATATCCAATTCGGTGGCGGCAACGTCTATCTCGGAACTACCGGAGTATATCGCACATCGGACAATAACATTCAGAAGGCTCTTGAGAGTTCTTCTCTTTTCAACAGGAAGTACATAATCAAGGAGACGAAATTCGTAAAGAAGGAAGTCCCGATAGAGATACCGAAAGAGATGACATTCGGCAAGGTAACCGATTGCGTGTTTTTTCTGAAACAAACATTTGGCATTAAACTGAAAGCCCAGTCTACTCGTAAGGAGTGCATTGATAAGGGCAAGGAGTTAGGTGTAACGATTAGATTTGAGTAACAATCACTATGGGATATGTAACAGTAACACCGGAAACGGTTGAGCCGATTGATGTGCCGACTCTCGTTGATATGGTAAAGACCCGTATGGACGAGATAGACCACGCATCGATATCAATAGATGTCGGCGTTGTAGACAACAGGCCGCTTGAAAGCATCATCGAGAGCCTGCTCAACGAGTGCAAACTCGAAGTGCTGACCAATGCACCCATATCCCAACTGCCGAAAGTAAAATATTCCTTTGCCTCAAACAAGCATAGCGCATTGTCCGGATATGATACTGCGGCAATAGAAGTGCCTGACGATGCGTTGAGGGTATTGTCGATACGCAACTCAGATTGGAAGCGTACTCTCACTACATTCGTGGAGACCACTTCGAGCAAGTACGCAAGACAGGCGTATGAGTTCGTAAAGGCTACTAACAGCAACCCTGCGGCTGCGATGATTGACGGAACATCGGTAGAGATATTTCCCTATAAGAGTCCGGCAACGACTGAGATGATTTATGTGTCCTCAGATACTTCTTACGCACAACTGAACAGGCGTATGATTGACGCGCTCTGCTGGCTCTGTGCCGTCAAGACATTTACGGTCATGGGGCTTCCGGAGATAGCCCAAAGGTGTGCGGAGTTTTACAAGATGATAATTACTTAATTTTGAGATGATTAGGCGTAGGATAAATAACGATGTTGAAATCTCTTGGTCTCTTTATGTAGGTCAAGAGCCTGCCGACTTTACGGGCAAGAGCCTACGCCTGTACTCTCAACTCCTTGCGGACAACGCAAGGCGCATAACCGATTTTTCGGTAAGTGGCAATACGATAACATTCGTGTTCGCGGCGGACAAGCAATACTCTACGGGAATGTACGACTTCATTCTCGAAGAGTACGAAGATGGAACAATCACTCATTCATCGACTTTGCGCAATGCCGTCCTTATCGTTTCTCAGACCGAAGGTGAAAGCGGAGAGGCGTACTTCTCCTCCAACTTCGAGATAGTTTTCCAATCGCTTGACCATCTCAACGAATTGATAGGCGAAGCATCCGGCATATCGTATCAACTCTCCGGAATGAACGACATTTCAGATACGAAATACAATCGTCTTTTGAGCCTTATCTCTCAACTCAACAATCTTCTCGGACAGTTGAGCCTTATAGACTTAAGTCAGGGTCTAATTAACTGCGGCTTTGAAGATGCGTTTCAGATACTCTATGACCAAGAAGGGAACATAGAGGCAATCAAGGCGTTATACAACCTTTATGGCGTTGGAGACATTGCCGCCTTTGGAGAGGGGTTTGATGATATGCAAGAGTTTTCAAATGTCAATTGGAGGCTTCCGAAGATAATGGTCGAAGGAGAAGAAGTAGAGGACTTGAACTCCGTTTACGGCATATTGAAAATCAATGGAGTTGATGTGGCAAATCTTTTAAGGTGGGATACGATATTTCAAAACGGAAAAATCAAACTCGATTATCTTCCTGACGGCGGGTTGAATTATAAGGGGGCAGTCGCCACTCTTGATGACCTGCCATCCACAGGTGTCTCTGATGGAGATATGTATTATGTTACATCAGAAGGGGAACTATATGAGTGGAATGGGACATCGTGGACATCAGCCGGTAGTATTGGAATGTCAATAGACGTAAATCGTGGGATACAACTTGTTAATGGATATATTGGGCATGAAAACAATGCTCCAACAGAAGCAGATGCAACGATTACCTCATTACGCCCTTTGTCGTTTGACGCATACGGGCACATAAGCGGATTTGGCAATGAAATAGATTTTGGCAAATACCTTCCATTGTCCGCAGGTACAACAAATTCATTGTATGGGGCATTGCACTTTAGGCAGACGGAAGAGTCTGAAACGACGGTAGAGGCTATATCGTATGACGGTACTGACTTGCGTATCGGCGGTACAAGTGGCTTTGCCATACGGGAAGGAAAGATAAAGGCATTGTCGGACATAAGCATAATTCAAGGAACTGGAGAAAAGAACATCTCTGAGTTGCTCAGACACTTGCAACTCGTCGAGATTGGCGAAGATGCGGTATTGCACCTAAAGACCGACTTGCCATTCTTCTCCGACTACGATGTAGCGGCTTACGGTTCTCCGTCTGGAAGTGGTCAACCGGCCGACATTCAGTATCTCTGGCAGTTAGGCGATGTAGGATTTACCAATGTAGACTACATTGCGAGCAATGCGGGAAAATTTCTGTCTCTTGCGTTGGTAGGAGAGGCTTACAAGTGGGTGTTGACCGATGCCCCATCTGGTGGTTGGGGCACTACTTATGGTGCAAACAGAGGTCTCAACATAATAAATGACTACATAGGGCACGAAAACGAAGTCCCTGCAAATGCTGATGAAACTATAACAACGCTAAGACCTTTGTCGTTTGATGAATACGGCCACATAAGTGGTTTTGGGAATGAGATAGATTTATACAATTTCTTTCCACGAATAGCGGGAGAGGAAAATCCATTGCTTGGCGACTTGTATATCCTTCAAGACGGATTGGATGAAACGAGTTTAAGAAACATAACCCAAGTTTTGCGTAAGCTTCATCTTGTAAAAGTTGGAACGGAAGATTGCATAAAGGTTGATGCTCCATTGTATTCTATTGGAAACATATCTGCGTTTGGATATGGAGGTGAAGGTAGTGACGGTGCTGAGATTGATGATGAACTATCTCTTACATCTAAAAATCCGGTAATGAATAAAATAATTACTGCCGCATTGAATACTAAGCAAAACACGCTTGTTTCTGGGGAAACCATTAAGACAATCAATGACGAGTCTATTCTTGGCAGTGGGAACATATCAATAAGTGGTGGAGGAAGTATAGTGGTTGATAGTTCTCTAAGTTCTACTTCTGAAAACCCCGTTCAAAACAAAGCAATATACAGTGCTTTATTAGGGAAAGCGGACAAATCAAATTGGTCTATATTAATAGACCAACAAAGTTCTGTTAACTATGCTCAACACGCATTTTATATTAGACAATCAATAAATAGTAATTCTCCTTACCTATCATACGATAATATTATTTCAGCATTGAATGGAAAGGCAGACGCAAACCATAGTCATTCATCGGTTGAGTATGCAACAAAACTTGGAGACTATTACCAAAACTACACATATTCAACATTGACTTCTGCTTTAGCGGGCAAAGCGCCAACATCTCATAATCATAACGCATCGCAGATAAACGATGGCGTTCTTGCCATTGCGAGGATACCAACGGGGACTACATCGGACAAGGTTGCTCTTGGAAATCATACGCATAGCCAATATGCAGACGCAAATCATACGCATAGCCAATATCTGACGAGTATATCACAACAGATGGTAATAGACGCATTGGGCTATACTCCATACAACAATTCTAATCCAAGTGGCTTTCTTAATGCATCAGGAGTAAAGTCGGTAAAAGTAGATAACGCCACCAATGCGGATTATGCAAGCCGTCTTGGCACGACATCGACCAATTACACATATAATGATTTGAAAAGCGCACTTGACGCTAAGGCAAACATAAATGGAGACATAACGAAAGATTTTTCGGCAAAGATGTTAAATGCGAAAGGCATATCTGTCGAGAACAACAACGGCAACCAACTGACGCTACAATGCGTTTACAATGGCACGACACATAGGGCAATCCTTTCGATGACGCAAAATGGACTTTTGCTTTCATTGTCGGGGAACACTAAATGCAAAGTCGTTGGAAGTGTGGTTGCAACTGGAGAAGTAGCAGCTTATGGAAGTTAAAAATTATGGCACTACCAAATACGAACATATCAGTAACAGTCGTTAAGAACACATTGCAGGAAGGCACATTCGATGTGAGCCTTCTATGTAAGTCTAACGCAATCAACAAGTGGAGCAAGTATAAACCATTCATAAATGCCGCTCCATTTTTCGCATCTGAAAACGAATGGAGGGCGGCGGCATTGGCGGCAGGTTATGGGCTGACTTCTCCAAGTGGTGTAACAAATCCCCTAACAGCGGCTGGGAGCACATACACATACAACAAGCCAAACCCTCCAAACAACCCTTGCCGTCTTGGAGATTTCAGGTCATACAACCATACGGCACTTCCACCAATGGGAGATGGGCTTGGAGAGATAATCTTCAACAGACTACACGCAACACAGGTAACAATCTCGCCTGAAACAAATGCAGGGGACAACTATACAATATCATTTGCTGACTTGGGAATTCAAAATACGCATAAGTTGAGGGATTGCTATTTGGGATTTGCAGTAAACTTTGGTGGTGGCAACATTTGGATTAAGACAAACCCAAACCCCATTCTCAATTCAAGTGGCGTTTGCCAGATAACGGATATAGTAATTTCAGAAAACGACATCGCTTGGGTAAATGGCGGTTCGGGAGGCTCATTCCCCTACTACATCATTGCCGCTTCCGCACCAAAGACAACTTTTGGTGCTATATCAAGTTCTACGTATTTTTATCCTATGCCATTTGCGACTGCGGCAATGGCTACTGGAAGTTTCAATATCGTCAAGGGACTCGGTGCCGAAATCGAAGTACTTGGTATAGGGAACTACTTTGGAACTATTTATCCTTTGAATAACTTTAACCCAACGCAAACGCCGATGAACTACTTTACGGCATTGGACAACTCAAACTTTTACATTCAAGCGAGGATAAGTAACACTTCGGGCAAGCAACTTGTTCTTGATTGCACAAAATTTAAGATACAGGGATACCCGACATTGCAAGACGCATCCGGAGCTCCTACGGGATATATCGCAACAACTGTTTGTAATAACACAAATGAGTCAACAACCTATAGTACATTGACGATACATGCCGGACAGAGCGTTACGGTAAAGTTCAGGGTGCAGAGACTGTGGAACAAGAAAGACGGCTATCCAGAAACGGGATTTTCGCAAAACCTGTTACGGGTTGAAGCGATGTTACAATTTGAGTACAACAACTTTGAAGTAGCACAAAGCGAAATATTTGGATTAAGTAATCAATAAAAATAATTATGATAGGATTTTACATAGCGGCTGTAGCGATTTTTGCTATATACATTATTGCAACGTGGACATTGTTCTTCTTCAAGGACAGGATAGTGCCCGAGAGCCTGTCCGCAACCTTTTATTACTACAAAGGGCAATTTGGCACGGGCTGGCCATTCCAAGTGGCATTGGCTCTTGGCGGTTTTTGCACTATGGTCTATTGGATTGACATTGCGGAAGCGACTGGTGGCCAATATCTTGCCTTTCTCGCAGCCGTCGGCTTCATCGCGGTCGGCTTTGCCCCGATGTTCAAGTCCGGTGGAACGGATAGAGCGGTGCATATAGGAGGGGCTATACTCTCAGCAGCCGCATCAATAGCCTATGTGCTGTTTTATACTACCTTCCAATGGTTGCCATTCATCTATCTAATTTTGATAGATGTGATTGCCATCTTTACCGGAACGCTTCGTAGGTCATTCGTGTTCTGGCTCGAAGCGATAGCGATATTAACGATTTATACGGTTTTACCTTTATTATGAAACCAGCGATACAAAGAGGAGCGAGTTATACGATTAAACTTCATAGCGAAGATATAGACCTCGTTGCTAATGATTGGGCTATGCATATCTACGCAGATACCGATGTGTGCATAGAATACAAAAAGTCTGATTTTTTGCAAAATGGCAGAGAGTTTACGAAAGAACTATCTGCTTTAGAAACAAAGGATTTGCCAAATGGCGTCTATAGGGTTGAATTTCTCATTAGGAGCGGAAATGAAGTTGCCATCGGGATAAACGATAGTGCCCTTACCGTTATGAATAATCGAATAAAAAAGGAGATAAGCAATGGCTAAAATATTTGTTGACATAGAAAGCCAAAAACCCGTTGGAACTATTGATGTAGACATCTTTGGGGCAACAATACATGGTAAGAGTGCTTACCAATCTGCTCTTGACAATGGTTTTGTTGGAACAGAACAAGAATGGCTGGACTATCTCCGACAGCCGGCGGAAGATGCTGCCGCTGCCGCTAATACCGCTGCCACATCTGCGACCAACGCTGCAAGCGATGCGGAAGATGCTGCCGCTGCCGCTAATACCGCTGCCACATCTGCGACCAACGCTACGAGCGATGCGGAAGATGCTGCCGCTGCCGCTAATACCGCTGCCACCAATGCACAAAATGTGGCTGATACTTATGCTTCACAATTAGCA
>ENA-UPXM01001285-UPXM01001285.1-activated-sludge-metagenome-genome-assembly--contig:-NODE-1285-length-33092-cov-7.111572_pt1 | contig 33092 bp, 31 predicted proteins | sample MGYA00238178_ERZ772708 | MGnify/ENA primary metagenome ERZ772708 (study PRJEB29002, sample SAMN05720212) | activated sludge metagenome | isolation source: anaerobic digester from wastewater... | reverse complement strand
GAATATGTATTCTATGAAGGACCTCCTTCTGCCAACGGAATGCCCGGAATTCATCATGTGATGGCAAGAGCGCTGAAAGACATTTTCTGCCGCTACCAAACCCAACAAGGAAAACAGGTTTTTCGCAAAGCAGGATGGGATACTCACGGTTTACCTATAGAACTAGGTGTTGAGAAAGAATTAGGCATCACAAAAGAAGATATCGGAAAGAAAATTTCCGTTGAAGATTACAATCAAGCTTGTCGTAATGCTGTAATGCGTTATACCGATGTTTGGAATGATCTGACAGAAAAAATTGGATATTGGGTAGATTTGGAAGATCCATATATCACGTACGAACCCAAATATATGGAAACCGTGTGGTGGCTTCTGAAGCAGTTATACACCAAAGATCTATTATACAAAGGCTACACCATTCAACCGTACTCTCCCGCTGCAGGAACCGGTTTGTCTTCCCACGAATTGAATCAGCCCGGAACCTATCGCGATGTTTCTGATACGACCGTAGTTGCGCAATTTAAGGTTAAAAAACTTTCAGATTCTTTGAACGAGAAGCTGAATCATTTAACTCAAACCATTAATTTAGAAAATGAAACCTGCGGAGGTGTTAATCATTGGGCAGAATTTGATAAAGAGAGCCAAGAACCAAAAACCAAAAACCAAGAACCAATCTACATTTTGGCTTGGACGACCACTCCATGGACTTTACCTTCCAACACCGCTTTAGCAGTTGGTAGAGACATCGAATATGTTTTGGTGAAAACCTTTAACCAATATACTTTTGAACCTGTTCATATTATTTTGGCTAAAGTTCTTCTGGAGAAAAATTTTGGTAAAAAATATTTTGCTGCTACAGAAGAAGATTTCGCAAACTACAAAGCCGACGATAAAAACATCCCTTATCAAATCTTAAATGAATTTACCGGAGCAGATTTAGCCGGAGCAGAATACGAACAATTGATTCCGTGGTTTTTACCAGCGGAAAATCCTGAAAACGCTTTTAAAGTAATCATCGGAGATTTTGTGACGACTGAAGATGGAACCGGAATCGTTCACATTGCACCGACTTTTGGTGCAGATGATGCACGAGTAGCAAAAGAAAACGGAATTCCACCAATGTTGATCAAAGACGAAAACGACAACCTCGTTCCGTTGGTTGATTTGCAGGGAAAATTCTTGAAAGGAGAACATGTACCCGAACTTTTTGCCGGAAAATATATTAAAAACGAATATTACGAAACCGGAACTGCACCCGAAAAATCTTGGGATGTCGAATTGGCAATTCTTTTAAAAACAGAAAACAAAGCCTTTAAAGTAGAAAAATACGTTCACAGTTATCCGCATTGTTGGCGAACCGATAAACCTGTTTTGTATTACCCACTCGATTCTTGGTTTGTGAAAATGACCGCGGTAAAAGACCGTTTGGTAGCTTTAAACGAAACCATCAACTGGAAACCTAAATCTACAGGTGAAGGCAGATTTGCAAACTGGCTCGAAAACGTAAACGACTGGAATCTTTCGCGCTCCAGATATTGGGGAATTCCTTTGCCAATATGGCGTACAGAAGATTTGAAAGAAGAAATCATCATCGGTTCTGTAGAAGAACTAATGGCTGAAATTAAAAAATCTTTGGAAAAAGGTTTCATGACCCAAAATCCTTTTGAAGGTTTTGAAAGCGGAAATATGTCGAAAGAAAATTATGCAAAAATCGATCTGCATAAAAATATTGTAGATGAAATCATTTTGGTTTCACCTTCCGGAAAACCGATGAACAGAGAATCCGACTTAATTGACGTGTGGTTTGATTCTGGAGCAATGCCTTATGCGCAGTTGCATTATCCGTTCGAAAACAAAGAAATGATCGATGAAAGAAAAGCGTTTCCTGCAGATTTTATTGCAGAAGGTGTGGATCAAACCCGTGGTTGGTTCTATACGCTTCATGCGATTGGAACAGCGGTTTTCGATTCTGTAGCTTATAAAAATGTAATGTCGAATGGTTTAGTTTTGGATAAAAACGGCCAAAAAATGTCGAAACGACTTGGTAATGCAGTAGATCCGTTCACAACTTTGGACAAATATGGTCCCGATGCGACGCGTTGGTACATGATTTCGAACGCTAATCCTTGGGAAAATTTAAAATTCGATGTAGAAGGAATTGATGAAGTTCGCAGAAAATTCTTCGGAACACTTTACAACACCTATTCATTCTTCGTGCTTTACGCAAATGTTGATGGATTTAATTATTCAGAAAAAGAGGTCGAAAACCGACCGGAAATTGACCGCTGGGTTTTATCTGAACTGAATTTGTTAGTAAAAGAGGTAACAGAATTTTATAATGATTACGAACCGACAAAAGTGGCAAGAGCCATCAATAATTTTGTCAATGATAACTTAAGCAACTGGTACGTAAGACTTTGCAGAAGGAGATTCTGGAAAGGCGATTATTCCGAGGATAAAATCTCTGCTTACCAAACCTTATATACCTGCCTTGAAACAATTGCAAAAATTGCAGCCCCAATTGCACCATTTTTTATGGATCAGTTGTACCAGGATTTGAATAAAAGTACGGGTAAAAATGCAGCAACATCCATTCATTTAACTGACTTCCCGAAAGCAGATGAACGTTTGATCGATCAGGATTTGGTAGAAAAAACGCATTTGGCGCAGCAAATTACCTCAATGGTATTTTCACTAAGAAAAAAAGAAAATATCCGAGTTCGGCAACCTTTGCAAAAAGTCATGATTCCTGTGATGGATGCAAAAATCGAACAACAGATTTTAGCCGTTTCGGATCTTATCAAACAGGAAGTAAACGTAAAAGAACTCGTACTAATCAATGCGGATGAAGCTTCACATTTGATTGTGAAACAGATTAAACCCAATTTCAAAACTTTAGGAGCTCGACTCGGAAAAGACATGAAACTGGTTGCAGGTGAAATCACCAATTTTACCGCGGAGCAGATTTCAACTTTAGAAAAAGACGGGAAAATGGAAATTCAGAGTTATGAAATTTCTTTAGCTGATGTCGAAATTTTCACCAAAGACATTCCAGGTTGGACTGTCGCAAATGAAGGAAAAATGACTGTGGCGTTAGATTTAACAGTGACCGAAGAATTGAAAGCTGAAGGTGTAGCAAGAGAGTTTATCAACCGCATCCAAAATTTAAGAAAAGAAAAAGATTTTGAGTTAACTGATAGAATTTCAATTCAATTGGAAGAAAACTCACCCTTTGAAAAAGAAATCCTGAATAACACTACATATATTTCAGAAGAAGTATTGTCGGATCAAATAGAAATTGTAAATTCACTCGCAAATTTCGATGAAATTGAAATCGAAGAGCAGAAATTTAAAGTCAATATTAATAGAGCGAAATAATTTGAAATAAAGAATGGAGTGTATTCTTTTTCCAAATAAAAAATTAAACACGAAAACTATGGCAGAAGAAAGACAAAGATACAGCGACAGCGATTTGAATGAATTTAAAGAACTAATTCAGGCAAAAATAATAAAAGCAGAAAGAGATTTAATGCTCGTTCGCGAGAGTTTTATCAACGATCAAAATAACGGAACCGACGACACCTCTCCTACTTTCAAAGCGTTTGAAGAAGGAGCAGAAACTTTAAGCAAAGAACAAAACGCTATTTTAGCCGGAAGACAAGAGAAATTTCTACGCGAGCTGAAAAACGCCTTAATTCGTATTGAAAATAAAACATACGGAATTTGTAGAGCAACTGGTAAACTCATCGGAAAAGACCGTCTTAGAGCTGTTCCTCACGCGACATTAAGCATTGAGGCGAAAAATATGCAACGATAGAATCATTTCAGAAACAAAGTATAACGTACAAAGTATAGCGTGTTTTTTAACCAAGAACACCTTGTACTTTGTACTTTTTACATTAATAAAAATTCATCATGACACTTGTTTACGTTTTACTCGCCGTAGCAGTGATTTTCATCTATTTTTTCCGAAAAGACATTAAAGAAAAAATCATTCCCGACAAAGAAAAAAATTACACCATCGACGATCGGTATAACGCTGAGAAGAAAAAACGGGAAAAAGAAATTGATCATATCCTTAGCAAAATGGGTAAAAATGGAGTAAATGACCTTTCCTCAGCTGATCAAAAACGACTAGACGAACTCTCAAAAAAATAATTAAAATGGAAGCATTAATTGTACATCCTAAAAACCAAATGGAACTGAATGCCTTAAAAAGCGTGATGAAAGACATGGGAATACGGTACGAAAAATTTCACACCAGAGGAGCAAAAACTCAAAATTTTGAGCCAAGAACAACTCCCGTAAAAAAAGAAAAACCGCTAAAAACCTTTAAAGACAAACCAAAGACCAGGGAATAATGAAGAAAATAGCACTCATCACTTTGATCATTCTTTTCATCGACCAAGCCTCGAAATTTTATATCAAAACCCATTTTAATCTCGGCGAAAGCGTGCCTGTTTTTCCGGGTTTTAAATTGACTTTCGTAGAGAATCCAGGAATGGCGTATGGATTTCATTTTGGCGGTTTACTCGGGAAATACTTCCTTGTGATCGTACGAATTGCGCTCATCGGTTTTATGATTTATCTTTTCAGTAAATGGCTGAAAGAAGGGCAATCTAATTATCTGATCATTCCGATGGCGATCATTTTTGCCGGAGCAATCGGTAATTTGATCGATGGAATGTTCTACGGAATGCTTTTCGACAGCGGAACCGTGTACGACGAAAGCATCGAACGATGGATTGATTACGGTGGAATTTCTAAAGTGGTCGAGTTCGGCAGTGGTTATTCTACCTTTATGAAAGGTTGCGTGGTCGATATGCTGCATTTCCCTTTAGTAGACTGGAATGTTCCTGCAAGTTGGCCAATAATCGGCGGAAAACACATCGAGTTTTTTAAATATATTTTTAATGTTGCAGATTCCGCAATTACCGTTGGAGCCGCACTTCTTATTATTTTCAGAAAAAAAGCCTTTCCGAACGGATTTGATTTTTAATTGATTTACCCTAAAGAACTCTTTAATTATTTTGATGACCATCTCAATTTAAAAGAAATCATAACTTATCATTCATCACAAAATGTCTAGAATACTTACAGGAATACAAGCGACCGGAACGCCACACTTGGGAAATTTACTCGGCGCCATTATTCCCGCAATCGAACTTTCGAAAAAAGCAGAAAACGAATCATTTCTATTTATCGCAAACCTGCACTCTTTGACCTTGATTAAAGATGCAAAAACCCTTAAACAAAATACGTACGAAACTGCTGCTGCGTGGCTTGCTTGTGGTTTAGACCCTGAAAAAACTTTTTTCTACAGACAGAGCGACATCCCAGAAACCTGCGAACTTACGTGGTATTTGGATTGTTTTTTTCCTTTTCAAAGGTTAACATTGGCGCACTCTTTCAAAGACAAATCAGATCGTTTGCAGGATGTGAATGCGGGATTGTTTAATTATCCGATTTTGATGGCTGCAGATATTTTACTCTATAACGCCGAAATTGTACCGGTTGGGAAAGATCAGCTTCAACATTTAGAAATCACACGAGATGTGGCAGAAAAATTCAATCGTCAAATGGGCGAAGTTTTCGTGCTTCCAAGTGCTGAATTACAGGAAGAAACCAAATATGTTCCCGGAACTGATGGACAGAAAATGAGTAAATCGAGGGGAAACATCATCAATATTTTCTTGCCCGAAAAGGAATTGAAAAAACAGATTATGGGAATTGAAACCGATTCTAAATCACTGGAAGAGCCCAAAGATCCTGAAACCGACAAAGTATTTGCTTTATACGAACTCATCGCTACAACTGCTGAAACCGAGACTTTCAGACAAAAATACTTGGGTGGAAACTTCGGATACGGACATGCAAAGACAGAACTGCTGAATTTAGTTTTGGCCCGTTTTGCGAATGAAAGAGAACTCTTTAATTATTACATGAACAATCTGCCGGAATTGGAAGAAAAGTTACAGCAAGGCGCTGCTAAAGCTAAAGTAATCGCGAAGGAAACTTTGGCGAAAGTTCGAGCAAGTTTGGGGGTATAATCTTCCCTTTTCCAATATCATTCCTAAAAATAACACGTACCACTTCATGAAGTGGTACGTGTCGTTTTAGAACGTGATTCGTATCATTAAAAAAAACGTCCTTATGTTTTTGCAAAAACGTAAGGACGTTTTGATGAAAACGTAAGGACGTTTTAAGTGAAACGTAAGGACGTTTTGTAACCTCGGCTATAAGAGGGTTTCCAGCTCCTTCAGTTTTTTAATGGTTTTCACGCCATCTGCTTCGAAATTATCATTAAAAACATCGAGGAAAACTACTTCTAAACCGCACGCTTTTCCGCCTTCTACATCGGCGATCCAATCATCACCAATCATCATTGATTCTTCTGTTTTTGCACCGGCTTTCTTTAAAGCGTAGTCATACACTTCGGGGTGTGGTTTCCGAATGTTGATTTCATCCGCACTCGTAATGGTTTGAAAATAATTCTTGATACCAGAAAGTTCGCATTTTTTGTAGGTAACTTCCTTAAAACCGTTGGAAAGAATGTGGAGTTTGTACTTTTTATTAGAAAGATATTCCAGGATCTCAAACGCGCCTTCTACCAAATCATTATGGTTTAGAATTTCATCGAGAAAATTATTTTCGAAGGTTTGTGCAAGCTCGAAATCATCAATTCCGAAAAAGAGAAAAGAGTCGTAAAAGCGGTGTTTCCGAAGGTAATCTTTATCAATCTCCCCATCTCGAATTTGTTCCCACAGTCTTTCGTTAATGGTAAAATATTCGGTGTGGAATTCTTCGAAGCCAAGCGGATATCGATCGCTTACTTTTTCTTTGTTAAAGATTTCTTTCAAAGTGAGATAGGCATTTCTGCGGTGATCCCAAAGCGTATTGTCGAGGTCAAAAAAAATGTGCTGAATTTTCATACAGCACAAATTTAATTAATTTAAGATTAGTTTTGGGAAACAATCTGATTTTTAGTTTTGGTTTTCAGAACAGCAATACTTTTGGAGTAGCTTAGGAGAAAATCGATTGTTTGTCTTTTTGGTTTCAAAAGGTTTTCATTTAAAGTGTCATTTTTTTTCATAGGCGGAACATTTATTTCCCTAAAAACGAAACTTTAATTTAATTATTATGAACGAGTTAAAATAATCTTATGTTCATCCATAATTTTTCGCAAATTGATCAGCGCATAACGCACTCTTCCCAGTGTGGTATTGATACTTGTATGGGTTTGATCTGCAATTTCCTTGAAACTTAAACCATCAAAAAAGCGCAATCTGATGACTTCTTGCTGATTTTCGGGCAAGAAAACCAACATTTTCATGAGGTCTTGCTGAATTTGCTGACTGATTAATCGTTCCTCGATGTTCTCTTCTTTTTCTGAAATTAAATCGAAAATCGAAAACTCATCATTTTCATAAGTCGTTTCAGAAACTTTCACATGTTTCGATTTCAGCCGGAAATGGTCGATGATGAGGTTGTATGCAATGCGTTTTGCCCAAAGGATAAATTTGCCTTCTTCATTGTATCGCCCTTCTTTCAAAGTGACAATGATTTTCATAAAAGTATCTTGGAAAATATCGTTGGCCAAATCTTCATCCATTAACTTATAAAATATAAATGAAAAAAGATCTTTTTGGTGCCTCTTGATCAAAACGGGAAGCGTCTGTTCATTGCCGTTCCTGTATTCTGAGATCAACCAGCTATCGGTTTGTGTTGTCATAACTCACTTCTGTTTAATTCGCGATTAACACGCCAAATATTATATTCGGGATTTTGATTTCGGTTTGATTTAAAGAAGTATAGTTTTAATCGATAGTATCTTGCTTATTGTTGATGTGGTAAAAATAGTAAAAAAGTTAATACTCTGTTAAAATATTTCAACTATTTACAAAAACTTTCCTATTTTATTAAATCATTCAACAGAACTAGTGGTATGTTGAGTGTAAAATTGATATTGAGGCCTTTCAATTCTTTCCCATTGGTTCCCTTTTTATCGAGAGCGAAAGCGTAACCTGCAGTTAAATCTAAAAGACCGACTAAGTTTACTCCGATTTTTGGAGCGGCATATTTGGTGGTTACTTCTGCTCCTGCCAAGAAATAATAGGAATGGTACAAATCTACATTTCTTTCAAAATTAATTAAAACATCTCCCTGCACTTTCGGCATGATCGCAAACTCACTGTTCGCAGCGCCCATCAAAGCGGAAGCGCCGATTCTGTAAATAACATCATCGGTTTTCAGAAATAGCAAACGACCGCCAATTTCACCGAAACTCTGGTTCTGATAAGCGTAACCGACATGAATCATTTTGTGCATGGTATATTGAGCTTTGACAAAACTTACGGCAAACATCATTATCAAAAGGCAGTAAAGAAGGATTTTCTTCATAGGGGAAATTTATTCGGTGTGTAAAGGTAAAAAAAACTGCTTTATCGTTTCTGATAAAGCAGTTTAAATATTGGAAGAAGATTATAGTCCAAATTCTTTCTTAATGTCATCAACTTTATCTAATTTTTCCCAAGTGAAAAACTCTAAATCCTTGATCACTAAATCTGTCCCATCTGCTTTTCTGAAGGTTTTATCAGCTACATAAGGTTCTCTTCCCATGTGTCCATAAGAAGCAGTTTCCTGATAAATAGGATTTCTTAATTTCAAATTTTGCTCAATTGCATAAGGTCTCAAATCGAAAATCTTTTGAATTCTTTCTGCAATTTCGCCATCGTGTAAACCGAGTTTTGACGTTCCGTAGGTATTTACATATAGACCACAAGGTTTTGCAACACCAATCGCATAAGAAACCTGCACCAAAACCTCATCTGCAACTCCTGCTGCAACCAGATTTTTAGCGATATGACGAACTGCATAAGCAGCACTTCTATCTACTTTAGAAGGATCTTTTCCGGAGAAAGCACCACCACCGTGCGCTCCTTTACCACCGTAAGTATCTACGATAATTTTACGACCAGTTAAACCCGTATCTCCGTGTGGACCACCGATTACAAATTTTCCCGTTGGATTGATATGGTATTTTATTTTATCGTTAAAAAGATCTTGAATATCTTTCTTTTGATTGGCTTTCACTTTCGGAATCAAAATTTCAATGATGTCTTTCTCGATTTTTGCAGACATCGCTTCATCACTACCGAAGTCATCATGTTGCGTAGAAACTACAATAGAATCGATTCTTACAGGTTTATGATCATCAGAATATTCGATGGTAACTTGAGATTTTGCATCAGGACGAAGGTATTTGATTGCATTATTTTCTCTTCTTAAAATTGCTAGTTCTTTAAGAATCGTGTGAGCCAAATCCAATGCTAATGGCATGTAATTTTCGGTTTCGTTGGTCGCGTAACCAAACATCATTCCCTGATCTCCTGCTCCTTGATTGTTTGCTTTGGTTTCGAAATCGGTATTTTCTGAATTCCGGTCAACTCCTTGATTAATATCTGCAGACTGCTCGTGAATACAAGAAATCACCCCACAAGAATCACCATTAAACATGTATTCTCCTTTGGTATAACCAATTCCGTTGATTACTTTTCTGGCGATATCCTGTACATCAAGATAAGCGGTAGATTTTACTTCTCCTGCCAAAACTACTTGTCCGGTGGTGACTAATGTTTCACACGCAACTTTTGAATTGGGATCATTTGCTAGAAAATTATCGATGAGTGCATCGGAAATTTGATCAGCGATTTTATCCGGATGTCCTTCTGAAACAGATTCAGATGTAAATAAATAGGCCATATTTCTTTTGTTTTTTTTAAAAAATTTATTTTTAAAGGAAACGGAAGTGATTACAAAAGAAACTAAAATAGAAATTCTGTTTTAGCATTTTTTTGGGAGGTTGCAATCAGTTCAAAATTTTCCTCGTGAAGTATTCGAGTGCAAAACTATAAAAAGGAAATGGAATCTAAAAACATTTTGAAGTTTATTTAAATTCCATTTCCTTAATTATAAGAAGCTAAGTGCTTGTGTAGGTTTCAGTACAATTAATTTTCCCTAAAGTGGACCGCTGTTCTTTGCCTTCCTCTATTATGGAACAAAACATTAATTCAATTGGAAATATTTTAATTTTAAAGTTTCAATATTTTTGTCGGAACCGCCTTTAAAAAAAATTGAATCAGTTTTATTTAATGACTTGAGGGTTTACGTTGGCAAAAGATTCCGGGTCTTTATTGAAATTTAATTTTTGCTCAAGAGACTGTTTTACAAAAATTACAAATTCATCAATGATTTTTTGTTTATAAGTTGGCTTATAATAAATGATGCTTATTTCCCGATACGGAAATGGTTTTCTGAATCTTGCGACCTTATTTTTCTGCTCTTCAGATAATTGGATAATACCCAATTCCGGTAGAATGCTTATTCCGCCTACTTGATCAACCATTTGAACTAAGGTATTAATATTTGAAGCCGAAAACTCAAGATTACTTGGTTTCATAGAATTTTCTTTTAAATGGCAAATATTTTCAAATTGCGTTCGCAAACAATTCCCTTCTTCTAATAACCAAACTTTATCTACATTAATTTCTTCTGGAATCACGAAAGTATCTTCTTTTTTACTCAAGGTATTTTCAGAAGAATACAACATCAATTCTTCGTTAAAAAGATGATCGTGGTAAAATTCGTTCGCCGCATCATAAGGTGTTGAAATAATTCCCGCATCTAACTCTCCGGATTTTAGAGCTTTAATAATGCTTTCGGTGGTCATTTCCTTTACATTAAATTCAATTTTTGGGTTTTCCCTTAGAAAAGCAAAAATTTCGGTAGGCAAGATGAAACTAGACACGGTAGGAATAATTCCTAAATTAACTTTCCCCGCCAAAACATTATTAAGAAGACTCGCTTTATTGCGGAGTTCATTCACAGAATCGATGACTCTCTTGGCTTCTGTTATTAGTTCAAGTCCAATATCGGTAGTTCGAATGGGATGTGTGGTGCGGTCAAAAATTTTAACATCAAGTTCATCTTCAAATTTTTGTATCATCGCGCTCAGAGTGGGTTGCGTGATAAAACATGCTTGCGCCGCTTTACCAAAATGTTTATATTTATCAACTGCGATAAGATACTCTAGTTGCTGAATGTTCATATGATTTATTTTATCTATCACAAATGTACAACCTTATCCTCATTTATTAAATAATTACCGTGATTTCAGATTCGAAATTGTTAAATTTGTGTTTGAAAATTTAGAAAAATGGCTACTAAAAAACTCACTACCGATTCAGGAGCTCCCTATTTTGAACATCAAGACTCCCAAACGGTTGGTCCAAGAGGCCCCGTTTTGCTACAAGACTTTATCTTACAAGAAAATTTAGCACATTTTGTGAGAGAGCGAATTCCCGAAAGGATTGTGCACGCCAAAGGAAGTGGCGCGTACGGAAAATTCACCGTTACGCATGATATTTCAAAATATACCAAAGCAAAATTATTTTCCAAAGTTGGGAATGAGTGCAGAATGTTTGCAAGATTTTCAACCGTTGGAGGCGAAAAAGGCAGTGCAGATACAGAAAGAGATCCGCGCGGATTTGCATTAAAATTTTATACCGAAGACGGAAATTGGGATTTGGTAGGAAACAACACGCCTGTTTTTTTCATTAAAGATGCGAAGAAATTTCCCGATTTTATACATACCCAAAAAAGAATCCCCAAAACAAATCTGAAAAGCGCAACCATGAAGTGGGATTTTTGGAGTTTCAATCCAGAATCACTCCATCAGGTTTTAATTTTAATGTCGGATAGGGGAACACCTTATGGATACAGACATATGCACGGATTCGGATCGCACACTTTTTCGATGATTAATAATGATCATGAACGAGTTTGGGTTAAATTTCATTTTAAATCAAAACAAGGAATCAAAAATTTCACCGCAGAAGATGCCCAAAAGATGAGCGGTGAAAACCCAGATTTCGCGCAAGAAGATTTAGTAAACGCCATCGAAAACAATGAATTTCCGAAATGGACTTTGTTTATCCAGGTGATGACCGAAGAACAAGCGCAAGAATTCCGCTGGAATCCCTTTGATGTAACAAAAGTTTGGTTCCAAGATGAATTCCCGCTCCTTGAAGTGGGCGAAATGGAACTGAACGAAATCCCAGATAATTTCTTTGCACACGTAGAACAGGCTACTTTTTCGCCGAGTAATTTGATCTCCGGAATCAGTTTTTCCCCTGATAAAATGCTGCAAGGAAGATTATTTTCCTATCCTGATGCGCACCGCTATAGAGTGGGTGTGAATTCACATTTGTTAGAGGTTAACCGATGTCCTTTCTCTGTTAATAATTACAAAAGAGATGGCGCAATGGCGAATTCATCAAATTATAAAGATGCTCCCAATTATTACCCCAATAGTTTTGATGAAATTAAAGCCGATTCTGACTACAAAAATTTAGAATACGATTTAGACAGTACAAGAGTTGCCCATTTTAACCGAAATGAAAATGACGATGATCATTATACACAACCCGGATTGCTATATACCAAAGCAATGAATCAGGAGGATCGCGCTCATTTAATAAAAAACATCGTCGATTCGATGAACGATATTTCGGGACCTAAAAGAGAGGAAATTATCAACCGCCAACTTTGTCATTTCTTTCGCGCAAACATTGAATTAGGAATGAAAATAGCGATCGGTTTGCAAGTTAACATCGATGCAAATATGATGACACACACTAAAAGTCACGAGTAAAAAAGTACAAATTATTATTTAGCGCTTTAACGAGCGCATTTTTTTAGAAAAATTCACTAATTTGCATTTTATTAATAACAATTTTACAACACAAATGAATTACAATAATATTATTCTCGAAACAGAAGAAAGAACAGCTCTTATTACGATTAATCGACCTGAAAGTTTGAATGCTCTAAATTCTAAAACAATTCAAGAATTAAGCAGTGCTTTTGAAGAATTAGAAAACAACACCGCAATTAGGGTCATTATAATCACAGGAAGTGGAGAAAAATCCTTTATCGCAGGAGCCGACATTAAAGAATTTTCAGATTTTGGTACAAAAGCCGCAGAAGAGCTCTCACGAAACGGACAAAAAATATTATTCGATAAAATAGAAAACCTCAGCAAACCGGTCATCGCTGCAATAAACGGATTTTCCCTTGGTGGTGGTTTAGAATTAGCAATGGCATGTCATATTCGATACGCTTCGGAGAACGCAAAACTCGGTCTTCCAGAAGTAACTTTAGGTTTAATTCCAGGATATGGAGGAACTCAGAGATTACCAAAACTGGTCGGAAAAGGTTTGGCCAATGAAATGATATTTTCTGCCAAAATGATTTCTGCCCAAAAAGCGAAAGAAATCGGTCTTGTCAACGAAGTTTATAGCCTAGAAGAACTCCTGATGAAAACCAAGGAATTGGCAAGCCAAATTTCCAGAAATTCTCCAATGGGAATCTCAAAAGCAATTATTGCAGTTAACCAATCTGATAAAGAAACTGGATTTGAAACGGAAATAAAAGCGTTCGGCGAATTATTTGAAATGGAAGACAAAAAAGAAGGAGTACAAGCGTTTTTAGACAAACGTAAACCTTCTTTCTAAAAAAAATCTACTCACCAAACTATAAAAAAAACACCTTTGGAACCAACGAAATTTGACAAAGCATACTTGAAAATGGCTATCGAATGGTCTAAATTATCATATTGCGAAAGGAAAAAAGTTGGTGCATTAATCGTAAAAGATCGTATGATCATCTCCGATGGTTATAATGGAACTCCTTCTGGATTCGAAAACTGCTGTGAAGATGAAAACGGAAAAACACAATGGTTCGTTTTACATGCAGAAGCAAACGCAATTTTAAAATTGGCAGGTTCTGCGCAATCCGCAAGAGACGCCACGCTTTATCTTACACTTTCACCGTGCAAAGAATGCAGCAAACTCATTTTACAGGCCGGAATAAAAAAACTGGTTTACATTGATCATTACTCCGACAGTGACGGAATAGAATTTCTTAAAAATCACGGAATTAAAATTTTACGGATTCCCGACTATGAATTAAAATAAAACACACACAAATGATGACTTGGAACGAAAAAATTAATGACTTCGAAAATTTCTTACGATTCGAAAGGAATTTTTCTGAAAACACTTTAGATGCCTATTTAAGGGACATCAAAAAACTACGAGATTACGCCGAATTTGACCTCGAAAACACCGGACCTTTTGAAATAACTTACGAAAATATTCAAGAATATTTATTTCAACTCTCCAAAAAAAAATTCAGTGAGCGGTCACAAGCAAGATGGATCTCTTCTATTAAATCTTTTTTTAAATATTTGGTAGAAGACGAATTTCGTACAGATAATCCAACCGATCTTTTAGAAGGCCCTAAACTAGGACTTTATCTTCCCGATACATTAAGTTTCGAAGATGTTAACCGAATTATTGCGGTGATTAAAAACGATACTGATCTCGGACGCAGAAACCATTGTATGGTCGAAGTTTTATACGGTTGCGGTTTGCGCGTCTCGGAACTGATCGATCTGAAAATTTCGAATATCAATTTTAAAGAATCTTACTTAAAAGTGGAAGGAAAAGGGGACAAATCCCGGTTCGTTCCTATGGCAAGCTTCACCTCAAAATTAATCAAAGATTATATTCGCGACATCCGTTCAAAATATAAAATCAACAAAAAGTGTGAAGATATCTTATTTTTGAACAGTCGCGGCTCTGCAATGTCCCGCGTAATTGTATTTATTATTATCAAAGAATTAACCGAAAAAGCAGGCATCAACAAGAAAATTTCTCCACATACTTTCCGGCATTCTTTTGCAACCCATCTTTTACAAAACGGTGCAGATTTACGCTATATTCAAGAAATGTTGGGACATTCGAGCATCACAACAACTGAAATCTACACCCACCTGAAAAACGAAGAATTGCGCGATGTGATTTTAAATTTCCATCCCAGAAATAAAGCCGTATGAACGAATTGAATTTCTGCCCAAAATGTGGACACGAAACCTTAATTTGGGACCAAGAAAAAAAATGGTCTTGCTCCCAATGTAATTTTGTTTTGTACCATAATGTTGCGGGTGCAGTTGCAGTTTTAATTACCTTTAAAGATGAAATTCTTTTCACCCGAAGAAATCAGGATCCCAAAAAAGGAAAACTCGATTTAGCAGGAGGTTTTGTAGATCCTAAAGAAAGCGCTGAAGAAACCTGCGTTCGCGAGCTTTTCGAAGAAATGAAAATTAAAATGGACCTTTCTAAGTTAAAATATCTCGCCGCTTTACCCAATACCTACGAATACAAAAATATCCTTTACAATACGCTAGATCTTTTTTACGAGTACGAAGTTTCTGAAAAATTCACCGTCGAAATGGAAATTTCTGAGATTTCTGAAACCGTGTGGATAAAAAAAGCAGACGTCGATCTAAATGAAATCGCGTTTGACTCCCAACAAACGTTTTTAAAAAAATATCTCAGTTCCTAATAAAACTCATCTGCGCCATTCGTAAACAGTCTTTTTTACCGTAAATTTGCAGTTCGTAATTTATCACCATGCAGGAACAAGTCGTTTTCGAAGATAATCATCTGTTAGTCATCAATAAAAAAGCCGGGCAACTTGTTCAGGGCGATAAAACTGGCGACGAATCTCTGCTCGATTCTCTGAAAAATTTCATTAAAATAAAGGATAAAAAACCCGGAAATGTATTTCTTGGTTTGGTTCACCGAATTGACAGACCGACTTCCGGACTTGTTATTTACGCTAAAACTTCCAAAGCTTTGACGCGTTTAACGCAAATGGTAAAAAATCGCGAAATCAAAAAAACGTATTGGGCGGTTGTTCCAAAAGTTGCCATTCCACAGTCGCAACGGTTGGTTCATTACCTGAAAAAAAATGAAAAAAATAACAAAGCCACGGTTTTCCCGAAAGTTACAGACGGTGCGAAAGAATCTATTCTCAATTATGAAATCATCAAAATTTTAGATAATTTTCAACTCTTGGAAATCGATCTGGAAACTGGGCGTCATCATCAAATCCGGGCACAACTTTCAAAAATTGGAGTGCCGATCAAAGGAGATCTAAAATATGGTTCTCCGCGGTCAAATCCTGATGGTGGAATTCACCTTCATGCCAGAAAACTGGAATTTAAACATCCCGTTTCAAACGAAAATATAATACTTACCGCAAAAGTTCCTGAAAACGATCCGGTTTGGAACGCATGTGAAGATTAATTTTTTAACGAAAATTTTGACCTAAAAAAAATTCCACACGAATAATGCGGAATTTTTTTTTGATCAATTATGGAATATTATTGCGCCGGAATTAAACCACCTTCTTCCTTTTTTTCTTTATCTAAAAGGTTTGGATCAATTTTCGCGTTTTTATTTTTCGTTGGGATTTTATAATTCAGGGAGATTCCAAATTTCCTTGAGTCGTTTTTACTTCTCAAATACACATTGGGAACGCTTGAAACAGAATGCAGTGCTGTTTCCTGCGTATTGAAAACATCATCCGCAAAAAGCGAAACATTCAATCGATCACTCATGAATTTTTTGGAAATGGTAAGATTTAAAGAATTGCTGAATGGTTGATCTGCCACGAAATAATAGTAATTCCCTTTGGTGGTGAGATAATTATAATTGGCGACGAACTTGATGTCTTTCGGCAAAATAAGCTGCGCCATGAAATTGAAAACCCAGAATCCTTTCGTACTGATATCGGGTAATTGATGCAATTGATAGGCAGAATAAATATAAACAAAATTCAATTTGTCGGGATTCATATTAAACTTCAACAACTCTTTCATTGGTGTATTAAAAATCGCAAACGGAATAGGGAAACCGACATTAAAATTATGGATTTTTAATTGCGATACATTATCCTGAGAATTGATGATGACATCTCCTACCCTGCTGATTTTTTGTACCACCTGATTTTTCGCCACACTCAAATTATATCCTATAAAAACATAATCAACTGCGCTTAGTTTCGCTTCATAATTATCAAAGATCGTTGGTTCTAAATTAGGATTTCCGGCAGATTGGGAATTTGGTCCCTCAAAAGTGGTGTTATTCGGATTTAAAACGGAAACACTCGGTAAAGAAATTTTCTTATTATAATTGAGGGCAAAATAAACCTGCTTTGCGAAATTATACTGAACACTTGCATTCGGAAAAAATTTGAATTTTTTAAATTCTATTAGATCTTCATAGCGATTTTTGGAGTAATTAAATGCTGTTCCAGAGATATCATAATCTTCGGCACGCGTTCCTAGAATAAAATCTACTTTTTTCAAAGTCGCCTGAAATTCTAAATAAACCGCCGCATTTAATTTTTGATAATCTAAATTCGTAAATTTAAAACTCGCTGTATTGAAATTTTGTTTTTCATAAAGTCCACCGAAACTTACTTTTCCATCATCTAAAATTTTCAATGGCTGCGAATAGTCAACCCGAAAATTAGAAACTTTCATCACCGAAGAATTGTCTAAAACATCCAGAGAAACATTCTCGTTTTGCTGATTAAACTGCGAATCAGCCTGTGAATAAGAAGCTTTGAAATCTAATTTCTTCCCTTTATCGCTGAATTTTTTCTGATAAGTTACCACCGCTTCATTTCGGTAATTTTCTGAATCCAAAAAGGAATTTTGAACATAAGAATTCCCACCGAACCTTCCGGAACTGAGGTTATAAACATCGCTGTCGTTTTTGTAAAAATCATAATTCAAAAGCAATCGATCTATTCCCAAGTCAATTGTAACAGCAGTTTTAGCAAAAATTCCGCGGTTAATTCGGTCAGAATTAATGAAGGCTAACTGATCCTGATTAGAATCCATTAAACTCTCCCGATAGTTTTGACCCGCGTTGATTTGCCACCCAAAATATTTATTTCTTGCATTTAAGGTGATGGAATTATTGGTGCGATTTCTCCATTTTTCTTCGTTCGTGAAAGTATAATTGCCTGCATAGGTCGCTGTTAAATAATTCTTCGCCGTTTTACTGGTAACAATATTCATGATTGCGCCACCCGAAGTTGCGGGGAATTCTGCGCCGGGTTGGGTGATGATTTCTATTTTTTCGATAGAATTTGCGGGCATTCCTTCCAAGAAAGAATTCAGTTCATTGCTCGAAATATTCAAAGGTCTTCCGTCCATAAAAACGGCTAATTGTTTCCCTTGATAGAGCATTCCGGCAACATCAGAAGCGATTAAACCCGGAAGCTTTTTGATTCCTTCCATCACAGATCCGGAATTTAAATTCGGCTGTTCAGAGAAATCGAAAATGGTTCGATCTGCTTTTTGCTCAATGGCTTTTTTAACTTTGGTAATGGTTACGCCTTCAATATTTTTTTCTTTCGTTTCTGATGATGATTTTTCTTGGGAAAAGGAAATCTGGAAAAAAAATAAGGCTGCAACTGCAGGGAATAATTTTAGGGTCATAAATGATTTTCTATCGAATTAGACGATTTTTCGCGTGATTTGTTACATTGCTTTCAATAAAAAAACCACCCAATTTTTTGAGTGGTTTTGATCTTATTTAAAAAATAAATTAAGCGTTTCTTGCAGCTTCGGCAGCGATCAGATTTAAGGCAGAACCTGCTTTGAACCAATCGATTTGCTGTGCATTGTAAGTATGGTTGGTTAAGATGGTATCAACTGTTCCATCTGCATGAACAAGCTCTAAAGTCAATTGTTTTCCTGGCGCAAATTGATCCAAATCTAAGAAATTAACCGAATCATCTTCTCTGAATTTATCATAGTCTGCTTCATTCGCGAATGTCAATCCAAGCATACCTTGTTTTTTCAAATTCGTTTCGTGAATTCTGGCGAAAGATTTTACCAAAACTGCTTTCACACCAAGATGTCTCGGTTCCATTGCAGCGTGTTCTCTAGAGGAACCTTCACCGTAGTTTTGATCACCAACAACGATGGTAGGAATTCCGGCTGCTTTGTACGCTCTTGCTACTGCAGGAACTTCGCCATATTCTCCGGTTAGAAGATTTTTTACGGTATTGGTTTCCATGTTATAGGCATTGATTGCACCAATCAACATGTTGTTGGAAATATTATCCAAATGACCACGGTATTTCAACCAAGGTCCTGCCATAGAAATATGGTCGGTTGTACATTTTCCGAAAGCTTTAATTAAAACTTTCGCTCCTGTAATATTTTGCCCATTCCAAGGTTGGAAAGGTTCTAATAATTGTAAGCGATCTGATGTAGGACTTACCTTAACCTGAACTGCAGAACCATCTTGTGAAGGTGCTTGATAACCGTTATCATCTACAGCGAAACCTCTTGGAGGCAATTCCATTCCGACAGGTTCATCAAGTTTTACCTGTTCTCCATTTTGATTGGTCAAAGTATCGGTGATTGGATTAAAATCTAATCTTCCTGAGATTGCAACTGCAGCAACCATTTCTGGGGAAGCTACAAATGCGTGTGTATTAGGATTTCCATCTGCTCTTTTCGCAAAGTTTCTGTTGAAAGAGTGAATAATCGAATTTTTCTCGCCTTTATCAGAACCTTCTCTGTCCCATTGTCCGATACATGGTCCACAAGCATTGGTAAAGATTCTAGCGGATTCAAATTTTCTAAAAGAATCTAAGAAACCGTCTCTTTCAGCCGTAAATTTCACTTGTTCAGAACCTGGGTTAATTCCTAAAATTGCTTTTGGTTTTACGCCTTTAGCAAACGCATCTTCTACAATAGAAGCAGCTCTGGATAAATCTTCGTAGGAAGAATTCGTACAAGATCCAATTAAAGCCCATTCAACTTCGATTGGCCATCCGTTTGCAACTGCTTTATCATGAAATTCTGCAACTGGAGTTGCTAAATCTGGGGTAAAAGGTCCATTTAAATGCGGAGTCAATTCATCCAAATTAATTTCAATAACCTGATCGAAATACAATTCCGGGTTTGCGTAAACCTCATCATCTCCTGTTAAATGTTCTGCAATCTGATCTGCAGCATCTACAACATCTTGTCTTCCGGTTGCGGCTAAGTATCTTCTCATGGAATCATCGTATCCAAAAGTTGAAGTGGTCGCTCCAATTTCTGCACCCATATTACAGATAGTTCCTTTTCCTGTTGCAGAAAGTGATTTTGCACCTTCACCAAAATATTCAACGATGCAACCAGTTCCACCTTTAACGGTAAGAATTCCGGCAACTTTCAAAATAATATCTTTCGCGGCAGTCCAGCCGTTTAATTTTCCTGTTAATTTAATACCAATTAATTTTGGCATTTTTAATTCCCACGCCATTCCTGCCATTACATCTACAGCATCTGCACCACCAACTCCGATAGCAACCATTCCTAAACCGCCTGCATTTACGGTGTGCGAATCTGTTCCAATCATCATTCCACCTGGAAATGCATAATTTTCTAAAACAACTTGATGAATAATTCCAGCACCTGGTTTCCAAAAACCAATTCCATATTTATCGCAAACAGAACTTAAGAAATTAAATACTTCTGAATTTTTATTGATTCCTTCTTGTAAATCTGATTCTGCACCAACTCTCGCCTGAATCAAGTGATCGGCATGAGCAGTTGAAGGAACAGCAACTTTTGATTTTCCGGCTTGCATAAATTGCAATAACGCCATTTGCGCAGTTGCATCCTGCATTGCTACTCTATCTGGAGCGAAATCTACATAAGAATTTCCTCTTTCATAAGATTGCGATGCACTACCTTCCCAAAGGTGGGTATAAAGAATCTTTTCTGATAAGGTAAGAGGCTTTCCTACTACTTCGCGCGCTTTCGCAACTCTCTCAGGGTAAAGCTCATACACTTTTTTAATCATATCAAGGTCAAACGTCATATCTGTATATTTTTAGTAAAAATTAAAGAATTTCAAAAATACAAAATTTTTGAATGAAATATTGGTTAAACTGATTTAGAATTAAAATAAATATAATGCTCGTCATCTATTTTTTACTATTTTTATCAAAAATATTTAAATGACCAACCAAGACTCAAACCTGAATTCAAATTCGATTCCGCCAAAAACATGGTTGGTAGAATCTATTTTAGTCACTATTTTCTGTTGTCAGATTTTAGGAATCATCAGTATCATTTATTCAGCTGGTGTAGAATCTAAATTTTACCGCGGCGATATTGCAGGAGCCGAAAGTTCATCTAAAACAGCAAAAACCTTAGTCATTATAAGTGTTGCATTTGGGATTTTTGCGGTTATTGCAGTAGGAATTATGGCAGTTTTAGGAGTTTTCGCCGGATATTATAACAGTTAATGATCATCAATAAAAAATATTACTCAACCTTACTTTTTGCCATCATTATCGGAAGTGGATTGGTTTTTTATTATGTCTTTAATCCCGAGTCAAATCGTTTTTTATTAAAATGTCCCTTTAAATTTACCACCGGATTCGATTGTCCAGGTTGTGGCAGTCAACGAGCGCTGCATGCTTTGCTTCATGGTGAATTCAGACAGGCATTTTCTTATAACCCTTTATTTATTATTGCGATTCCTTATGTTTTTATAGGGATCTTATTTGAATGGTTCGGTTTAAAATATTCCTTTCCTAAAATCCGTAAAGCACTTTTCGGAAAAACTGCGATATACTTCATTGCGGTCGTGATTATTTTGTTCTTCGTTTTCCGGAATTTTTAAAATCTTATTTTTGAAGAAAATTTGTTAAGAGAATTTTATGAAGAATATTTTGATCATATTTATATTGATTTTTTCGGTTGCTTTATCGGGTCAGAAAAAGAGGATCTCGAAAAAATCTATGGTTAAAAAAGCGTTCGTTTCTAAACAATTGACTTTAAAAGCAAACCCAGATCTCATTAAAATTAATGATTCCGTTCCAGCTCTGATTCCTAAGAAAATCGAAGGCAAATTTGGCTTCATCAATCAGAAAGGAAAAGTACTCATCAAACCCGAATACAGCAATGTGGGATTTTTTGCAGAAGATTGCAATCTTTTGAATTCCCCCAATGAAAAAGTGAAAATTTATGGCTCAAATGAATATGCATCCGTTCGCATAAATGGTGAAGATTTCAGAATTGATGTTGCAGGAAAACGCGTTTATCAATTCAAAGACAGCGACTTAGGAAAATGTAAACCTGAATTTAAAACCCAACTTTTTCATGGCTACATTTTAGGAAAATACTATGGAATTATAGAAGATTCGAAATTTGAAAACGCCGCAGATTATCGCCAATTTACGATTTATCCGCAATATGATTACCTCCATATCTTGGAAGGCGATGACTTAAAAAACCCAATGATAATAGCTATTCGTGATAATAAATTCGGAATTATCGATGTGAACAACAAAACGATTATTCCTTTTCAATATTCGGATATCAAGAGAAATTACAGCTGGAAAATTGCGCGTCTGTTTGAAGTAACAGAAGACGGCACGAATTATTTCTATATCGACCTCAACAGTAGAAAATATTAGAAAAATTTGTTGTAATTTTGCTTCAGAATTATAAGGGGTGCTGTAATAAGCTGAGATTATACCCAATGAACCTGGAACAGGTAATGCTGTTTAGGGAAGTTTGTTAATGTACCAATTTAACAATGCATCAATTTACCAATTATATTGTTAGATTGTTAAATGACCAAATTGTTACATTTTTTTAATCGCCCCTTTTATTCAATTAATCTTAAAAATTAAAAGAATGAAAGGATTTATTTTTTTTGGACTTATCGCAGGTCCATTTTATTTTGCGCAAAGCGTGCAAGATTCTGTAAAAATTCAGGAAATTGAAAGTATCAATTTCACCAAACGTTTACCGGTTTCCAAAGAAATCATCAACGTTGACAAAGATCTCAACCAAAAAAATCTCGGCCAGGATTTACCGATTTTATTGAAAAATCAGATTTCCGTAATTTCCACTTCAGATGCAGGAAACGGAGTTGGCTACACCGGATTTAGAATTCGTGGTGTCGGTGGAAACGGCATCAATGTGATGATGAACGGCGTTCCGTACAACGATTCCGAAAGCCAGGGAACTTTCTTTGTTGATGTTCCCGATTTGGCAAGCTCTGCCTCTCAAATTATCATTCAGCGCGGCGTAGGAACTTCTACGAACGGAGTTTCCGCTTTCGGTGCGAGTGTAAATATTATTTCTAAAAATCCCGAAGAAAAATTTTATGTGAAATCCGACAACAGTTACGGCTCATTCAATACTTACAAATATTCTGCAGAAATTGGAACTGGAAAATTCTGGAACAATCGATTATCATTGATGGGAAGATATACCAAAATTCATTCTGACGGATATATTGACCGTGCTTTTTCCGATTTAGATTCCTACAATTTCTCAGCACTTTTTGAAGAAAACAAAACCAAAATCAGATTGCTGGCTTTTGGCGGTAAAGAAAAAACCTATCAAGCCTGGAACGCAATTGATAAGGCGACTTGGGAAACCAATCCTAGATTCAATTATTCCGGAGCGATCTATGATGCGAACTACGAAAATATTGTAGGTTTTTACGATAATGAAACCGATAATTACCGACAAAATCATTATCAGTTTTTATGGAATCAGAAATTTAATGAAAGCTGGAATTTAGAAACCACGGCACATTACACGAAAGGAAAAGGATACTATGAAAATTACAAGCAAGACGCGAAATTTTCAAAATACAATTTACCAGATTTATTCGTGAACAATCAAACGATCAAAAGAACAGATTTCATTCGAAAAAAATGGCTCGATAATGATTTCTATGGTGGAGTTTCTACGCTTTATGGAAAGTTCAACAATCTCGATTTAAATTTCGGCGTTGTTGCAAATCAATATAAAGGAAAGCATTATGGAAATGTGACGGGCGTTTTCTTCCCGCAGATTTTTGAAAGTGAATATTACCGAAACAATTCGGTTAAAAATGAATTTGCCGGATTTGCGAAATTTATCCTCGCAAAAAACCGGTTCGAATTCTTCGGAGATTTGCAGCTTCGCACGATTCATTACAAAACTTCCATCGTAACGCAGGGCGATTTCGAAGGCGCAGATTTGGATCAAAATTGGCTCTTTTTCAATCCGAAAGCAGGAATTAATTACAAAATTCCAGCGGGGAAAATTTTCGTTTCTGCAGCCATTGCGCATCGGGAACCAAACCGCGATGATCTTTTCGCGAATCCAAAAACGGAAGCCGAAAAACTGTACGATTTCGAAGCTGGACTTGAAAAAACACTGGGAATTTTCTCGTTCACGACCAATTTATATTATATGAATTACGTGAATCAGCTGGTTTTGAATGGTAAGATTAATGACATCGGGGAATTTATCCGCGTCAATTCAGGAAAAAGCTACAGAGCTGGAATTGAAATTGGAGCTTTGGCAAAACTCTCAGAACAATGGAATCTTTCGGGAAATTTGACTTTAAGTAAAAATGAAAATATCGACTTTAAAAACGAAACGGCGACCGGAATTGAAAACCTTGGAAACAGAAACATTTCATTTTCTCCAGAAAGCATCGCTAATTTACTGGTGAATTATCGTCCATCGAAAGATTTCAGTTTTGGACTGCAAAATCAGTTTGTCGGTTCCCAATACTTAGATAATACTCAAAACGAAAACCTGGAATTATCTTCTTATTTCCTAGCGGATTTGAATGCAAAATATACGTTAACATTGAAAAAATTGGCTATTGATTTTAAACTTTTAGTAAATAATGTTCTCAATAAAAAATATGTGAATAATGGCTTTGTTTATGACAGTACACCTTATTACTTTTCACAAGCGGGAACCAATTTTCTCTTTGGGGTGAGTTTCGTAACAAAATAGCGCTACATCATTGTCTAATAGCGAGTTATTGAAAAATATTTTATAGAAATATTATTTTTGTATGATAAAATAAATTATTTTTGTAACCTAAATTTAAAACTAACATTATGAAAAAATTCTATTCTTTATTATTCGCATTATTTATTGCAACTACTGCAACAGCTCAGTTGCAAACACAAATAACTAGTGCTGGTGTTTTTAAAATCACTTATGGCGCTGCAAACGATTATAGTTTTTATGATCCAGGTTTCGGAGTACCTACATTTTACGTACACTGTTTCGTAAATGCTGCAGATAATACCGCCGGAACTGCATTTGAAGATGCATGGAGCAACTCTACAGTAACCATGAATTGGGACAATACTGCAGGTGCTTATGTGGGAACTATCGATTTGAACTCTAAAACATTTACACAAACCAACGTAAAAATTCCTGTAGGAACAACAGTGAATAAGATTGGTATGGTTTTTAAAGATTTGCAAAGTGGTGCAACCAAGCAATCTACCGATTTTTATGCAAATGGACCAACAACAATCATTACTTTAGGAGTTTCTACTTCAGCAGTAAAAGCAAAATCCTCTATAATCAATGGTCAATTGCGTACTGCTTTAGCAGGGAATTTATCTCTAGAAATTTATGAAATGGGAGGAAAATTAGTAAGATCTTTGAAAGCAAATTCTAACGGGAATGCAATCGATTTGAATATTAATAAAAGCGGAATCTATTTATTGAAAATCACCAACGGCTCTGAAAGTGAAGTTGTGAAATTTGCAAAATAATTCGATATCAATTAAATTTAAAGACTGCTTTCACGGCAGTCTTTTTTTTGATTAAATCATACAAAAACCATAAATTTGTGGCCATATGAATTTCTCACAACTTCTTCTGGAATTTTTACAGAAACACGGCAGCGTTTCCCTTACCGGTTTCGGAATATTTTACTTAAAAAATATCAATGCGGTTGTAGATGAAGCAGGCAAAAGTATTTTACCACCTGGGAAAGAAGTCGCATTCCAAAATAAATCCGGTGACAGAGAAATAGAATTCATTTCATTTCTTTCCGCTCAAAAAAACATTTCGGAGCTTGAAGCCGAAATTGAAATCAGAAAACGAGTTACTTCTTGGAACTCAACTTTAGAAAAAGAAGGAAAGCTTCTGCTAGAAAATCTCGGAACTTTTTTTCTTGCCGATCATCAAATCCATTTTAAGGGAACACGATCGGAAAATTTCTCCCCTGATTTCTATGGTTTAGAAGAAATTACGATTTCCGAGATTACGAACAAAAACACTCCATCAACAAACATCGCCGAAAAGAAATCATTCACTTTCAGCAAGTCTGTATTTTGGGTTATTCCTTTGGTGATTAGTGTTTTAGCCTTAACTTATTTTGGGATTACACAACCAGAGAAAATCTTTGGCAAGAAATCTTTTAAAGATGGCTTCAATAAAAAAACGGTTCAGAAACTAAAAAAAGATTCCGTTAAAATAGACTCCGCCACTTTTTTGAATCCTAATTTGGATTCTTCACTCACCGACACGCTGAAATCTTCAATCATCCCACAAAAAACAAGCTCCAAAAAATGGAGTTCCAAAAAACATATTAATTCTAAATGGAAAAAAGCAAAAAAGCCGCAGAATCGTTAACTGTTATGACCAATATCGTTTTACCAAACGAAACCAATTCTTTGCGAAATCTTTTTGGCGGCGAGTTGCTTGCAAAAATGGATCGTTGCGCATCAATTTCTGCAGCAAGACACTGCGAAAGACGTGTTGTAACCGCTTCTGTAAATCACGTATCATTTAACTTTCCTATTCCAGAAGGAGGAATTGTTATATTAGAAAGTAAAGTTTCACGCGCATTCTCCACCTCCATGGAAATTTATGTTGATGTTTGGTTAGATGATCCTATCAATCAGAAAAAAATTCATACCAACGAAGGAATTTATACGTTCGTTGCGGTAGATGAATTTAATAGACCGATTCCTATTCCGCAGATGGAACCTGAAACAGAAGAAGAACAAAAACGCTTTGAAGCTGCTTTGCGTAGAAAAGAATTGTCTTTAATCCTTTCTGGCAGAATGCTCGCTGCAGATTCTGTAGAATTGAAGAAATTATTTGGCAGTTAAGTAGAGATAAAAGACTTACAATCAATCGTCTAAATCTCTAAAGTACAGTGTTTAATAATTGTTAGTACTCATTCTTTTAGAATTTAATTGATATGAAAATTCTCCTTCTCGATAAAAACCATCCCTTAATTACTGAACAACTATCGGCGAAAGGATTTCTGTTGGAAGAAGATTTCACGTCAACTTACGATGAAGTTTTAAAGAAAATAGAAACGTACGATGGCATTATTATCCGAAGCAGAATTCCCATTGATAAAAATTTCATTGAGCACGCCAAAAATCTGAAATTCATTGCGAGAGTCGGAGCAGGCATGGAAAACATTGATGTTGAATTTGCGCATAAATCGGGCATAAAATTAATCAGTTCGCCGGAAGGAAACCGCGATTCTGTAGCGGAACATGTGGTTGGAATGCTTCTTATATTAATGAACCGACTTTTTATTGCCTCCACCGAAGTAAAAAATGGAATCTGGAAGAGAGAAGAGAACCGTGGCGACGAACTTTTAGGCAAAACTTTCGGAATTATAGGCTATGGAAACATGGGAAAAGCGGTTGCAAAAAGACTTTCCGGTTTTGGCGTATCTGTTATTTTTCATGACATTATTCCCAACCTTTCCGATGAATTTGCAACTCAGACCACCATGGAAACATTGTACAGAGACGCAGATATTCTGAGTTTACACCTTCCATTATCTCCTGAAACGAACTATTTAATTGACGAAGAATTCATTTCAAAGATGAAAAAGGATTTCTACTTCATTAATACAGCGAGAGGAAAAAATGTTAAAACACAAGATCTGGTAAAAGCAATAAAATCAGGTAAAATAAAAGGTGCCGCTTTGGATGTTTTGGAATACGAAAAAGCATCTTTTGAAAATATAGAATCCGGGAACGAAGATTTACAATACCTTTTGCATTCGGAAAAAGCAATCTTAACCCCACATATCGCTGGTTGGACAGTACAAAGCAAGGAAAAACTGGCGCAAGTTATCGTGGATAAAATTTTATCAGACTTTTCAAAGTCTTAACAAATCTTTATGATTGCGGTCTTATAAAATCTTCCTTAAATCTCTTATATTGCGGAGATTTTTCAGTTCAAAAACCTTTAAATGAAATTTGTACAGCGCCTCATTTTTATTTTATTTTTTGGCTTCATATTGTTATCCTGCAAAAAAGACAACAATAAAAATGAAGACCCCAAAACTACCCTACCCAACTACAGCAACATCGATCTCGATCATATTTTTAAGCAAAAAGATAATCAGCTTGATAACCAAGATTCTATAGTCGCTACCATTGATCAGTATTATAAACACATCTGGGAAAAAGGCGATCTGTGGGGAGGCTTTTTAGTTGCAAAAGGAGATAAAATTCTGTACGAAAATTACAGAGGTTTTGCACAAGACAACAATCAGGTTCCCATCAATGATACGGTTGCACTTCATGTAGCTTCTGTTTCTAAAACGCTTACTGCAATGGCAACCATGAAATTGATTGAAAGCGGGAAAATAAAACTGGAAGATCCATTAACCAAATATTTTCCGAAATTTCCGTACCCAAAAGTAACTGTTTTTACACTTTTGTCTCAAAGAAGTGGTTTGCCAAAATATGAATATCTCATCGAAAAAATCAAACCCGAACCGGCAGAATATCACAAGAAATACCTTAATAATCAAGATATTTTAAATCTGCTCATCCGCTACAAACCGGAACTTGCACGGGAAACCAACACTGGTTTTATGTATTGCAATACGAATTATGCCTTACTTTCACTTTTGATCGAAAAAGTCACAAAAACTACCTTTCCTGAGGCGATGAAACAGATCGTTTTTCGACCTTTGAAGATGAAAAACACCTACGTTTTCGAAGAAAAAGACACGCTCACCGCGGCTAAATCTTTCTTTCAACGGGGTCCAAAACTATATCCTTACGATCGGCTAGACTTAATTTATGGTGATAAAAATGTTTATACAACACCACGCGATCTCCTTAATTTTTCAAAAGCCATGTTCGCCAAAAATTTTCTACGAAGCGATGTACAGGAAAAAATCTTTGAACCGTACAGCAATGAAAAACCAGGAGTCAATAATTACGGAATTGGATTCCGAATGAAAATTTTTGACAATGGCGAAAAACTCACCTATCACAACGGATGGTGGCATGGAACAAATTCGGTTTTCGCGCATTTATTAAAATCAAATGTTACCATTATCGCAATCGGAAATAAATATTCAGGTAGGGTTTATACCGCTTTGGCGCTATCTGGATTATTTGAAAATTTCCCCTACGAAACCGCGAAATTGCAAAAAGACATGAATGAAAATGACAGTCTATTGAACTCGCCCATAAAAACAGGCGCCAAAGAATCCAGTGATTCTTACAGCGAATAATTTTCTTAATTTTGTTTAAAATTCCTCAATGAAGAAAATTTTCTTTCTTTTAGTCCTCAGTTTTTTAATGGTTTGCTGTGCACGTGTTGGTTCACCTGTAGGCGGCGCAAAAGACACTATTGCGCCAATCGTTGTTTCCAGCAATATCGACTCGTCCAGAGTGAATGTTCCGAGAAACATCAAAGAGTTGCGAATTGATTTTGATGAATACATCACTTTGAAAGACATCAATAAACAACTGATCATTTCGCCGCCATTGAAGAAAATGAAAAAAATTCTTCCTTCAGGAATGGCGAACAAATATCTACTCATCAAGTGGGACGATACTTTGCAGGCAAATACCACTTACAATTTTAATTTCGGAAATGCTATTGTTGATAACAACGAAAACAATGCCCTGAAATATTACAATTTCGCTTTTTCAACCGGTGATAAAATCGATAATTTGTACGTAAGTGGCGAGCTAAAAAGTTTAATTCCCGATACAAAAAATAAACCTGAGGAAATCAGTTCTGTAGTGGGTCTTTATCAGATTAAAGATTCCATGGATTATCGTCAGAAACCTTATTATATTACCAAAGCAGATCCTGATGGTTATTTTGAACTGAACTATCTATCTCCTGGCAAATATCGCCTTCTGGCTTTTGAAGACAGCAACTCGAATTCTGTTTACGATGCGGGGAAAGAAAAGGTTGGTTTTTTAAAAGATCAGATTGTTTTAGACAAAAGTATTTCTGGTTTAAAAATAAATTTGTTCCCGTCCAAAAAAGCGTTGAAATATGAAGAAATGAAGGAAGTTCCAGGCGGAATTTTGATGACTTTCGAAGGAAATCCCGATGTGGTGAAAGTGCTTTCGGTCAGCGAAAAACTTCAGAATTATAAAGTCACCCATTTGCCAAAATCAGATTCAATTAATATTTGGTTCAATGCCAAGGAACAAAATCTCGGAATCGATGCGAGCGACAATTTAAAATTCAGCTATGATGATGGCGTAAAAAAAGATACTGTTTCTGTTTTTTATCGCTACAACAAGAAAAATGAAATGTCGGTGACGAATAACAGTGGTAATTTATTAGCACCGAACGAGGATTTCGTTCTCACCTCGAATTATTTTGTAGATAAAATACAACCCGAAAAATGGACATTGGTTTCAGACAGCATTTCTCAGGAATTTACCGCGAAAATAGGGGAGAAAAATCCGTATCAAATTAAAATTACAAGCAACTTTAAAGAAGGAAAAAAATATTCGCTTACCGTACCTAAAGGAACTATTTCTTCCTTTTTTGAAAGCACAACGATCTCAAAACGTTTTGATTTTGAAACTGATAAATCCGAAAAGTATGGTTCGTTATTTTTAACCCTTCAAAATGCGCCACGCGAAAACTTTTGGTTTCAGTTGGTTAATGAAAACGGTACTGTGATCTATTCCAAATATGGTAAAGATCCGCAAATAATCTTCAAATCCTTAAGACCTCAAAAATATCAACCAAGAATTTTAGTAGATAACAACGGGAATGGAATTTGGGATGCAGCAGATTTCAAAAATGGAATTATTGCAGAAGACGTGTTTATGTATGAGAAGAAAGTAGAAATACGACCGCTTTGGGAAATTCGCGAAACTTGGAATCTTCAAGCGACAGAAATTCTCCCAACAAAAACCATTTCCGAGGAGAAAATCCTTAGTCCAACAAAAACCGATTCACCTAAAAAACAAGAATGAAAATTTTCAAAAATATTCTCTACTGGTTTCTGATTGTAATTGCATTGATTCAATTCATTCCAGTTAACAGGGTAAATAAACCGGTAGATGAAAAAGTAAATTTCGTGAATGTTTTTGCGACGCCGGGAAATGTACAGCAAATTTTAAAAAAAGGGTGTTACGATTGTCACAGCAACGAAACGGTATATCCAGATTACGCGTATTTAGCGCCCATTTCCTGGTCGATAAAAAATCACATCAATGAGGGCAGAAAACATCTTAATTTCTCGGAATGGGGAACTTTCAATAAAGATCTGAAGAAAAATATGCTCGAAAACTCCGCGAAATCGGTGAAGGATTACTCGATGCCGATGACCGCTTATATCGCGAAACACCCGAAAGCAAATCTAACGAAAGCTGAACGGGTTTTACTGAGCGGTTATCTGGAAGAAATCTTAAAATCGGGAAAATTTTAGGCTTTCTTAAAAACTCAAAAAACTTCTAAGAAAACTTTTGACAAAAGAAAAAAATCCCCATTAATCTTATTGTCGCGAAACTTTCGGTCTATTAAAAATAGAGAGAATTACACCCGCAAAAAGTCCAATCGTTTTGATCATTCCAAATTGGGACTCTTTCGGCAAAAACGCACCGATTACGCACAAAGCTGCCGCTGCATACATTGGATATAACAAATTTTTGTTTCCTAAAGTGGGCGCCTGAAAAAAGAAGCTTACTCCGATTAAAATGTAAAATAATTTGTTGTAAAGCAAATCATTGATTTCAGGAGAAAAAAGGTTAAAAAAACCTACCACGAGACACAAAATTGCGCCGATTGAAAGGATGCCTTGAATGGTTTGGGTATTGGTATTCATTGTTTATTTTTTTTGATTAAAAAGCCATTTTGGTAGTGCATCTACGAGTTTCGCAGAGATGATATTATTATGATATTTATCTTTAAATTCCCAAAAAAGAACCTGTCCTTTGTCTTTCATTTCTTCGTAAAATTTCAAATTGCTTTGGGGAAAATTATCGGTATCTAAACTTCCGTGAACCATCCAAATTGGGGTTTTTAGAAGGTTTTCATTATTATTGAATTGTGAAATTCCCGAAATATTAATCGCTGCGGCAAATAAATCAGGTCTTTTAGAAACCGCATTGGTTGTGGTGGAACCTCCCATCGAAAATCCCATAACATAAATTCGGGATCGATCGATATTTTCTGCACTTGCCAATGAATCAACGGATTTTAAAAGCAAATCAAGATATTCATTCGATTCGGAAACCTGCACTCCACGTGTTGTATCGAGATGATAATTGGAAGAACGGACAGGAAATTGAGGAGCGATAACAAACGCAGGAAATTTCTTTCTATTTTCCGGAAGCAGCCACATTTTAGACAAAACTCCCATTTGTGATCTGTTGTCGGAACCTATTGCGCCAGAACCGTGAAAAACTACGATTAGCGGATATTTTTTATTTAAATCTAATTTTTCTGGTCGTAAAATGCGATATTTTAAAGATTTATTTTCATTGCTGAATTGGCCTTCCTTGAATTCGGAATATTCTAAACTTTTAATCAAGGAAATTTTAGCCAAACTTTGAGCGGAATCCTTAGAATCACGGATTTCTGTCTTTGTTCCAAACTGCATTTTTCGAGAAACACAGGATTGAAAAAAACAAAAACCGATCAGCAAATAGAAAAACTTAATAACTTTCTTTTTCATTAGGGAAATCTACAGCTTTTACATCTTTCACAAACTGAGAAACCGCACCGGTAATTTCAGTGTACAGATCTAAATATCTTCTAAGAAATTTGGGCGAAAAACCCTGATTCATTCCCACCATATCGTGGTAAACCAAAACTTGACCGTCGCAATCTGGTCCCGCTCCAATTCCGATGGTTGGAATGGAAATACTTTCTGATACTTTTTTTGCCAATGCAGCCGGAATTTTTTCTAAAACCAAGGCGAAACATCCTAATTCCTCTAGTAATTTTGCGTCTTTCAATAATTTTTCTGCTTCTTCATCTTCTTTTGCACGAACTTTATACGTTCCGAACTGAAAAATAGATTGTGGCGTTAAACCCAAATGTCCCATCACAGGAATTCCCGCATTCACAATTTTTCTGA
>ENA-UPXM01001282-UPXM01001282.1-activated-sludge-metagenome-genome-assembly--contig:-NODE-1282-length-33116-cov-7.962040_pt1 | contig 33116 bp, 29 predicted proteins | sample MGYA00238178_ERZ772708 | MGnify/ENA primary metagenome ERZ772708 (study PRJEB29002, sample SAMN05720212) | activated sludge metagenome | isolation source: anaerobic digester from wastewater... | reverse complement strand
TTTGGGACACGGGGACGTTTCTCCTGTCCCGAAAAGCGGGACAGGAGAAACGTCCCCGTGTCCCAAACGTCCCCGTGTCCCGTCCCCATGTCCCCCCGTGTCTTATTTATCCGACAACCGGATAAAATCGCTTTTCAGTACCCCCATTATAATTTCATCATAGAACTTCCCGTCTATGCATGCCGACTGCCTTGTTCTGCCCTCGCAGCGGAAGCCGCATTTGAGATAGCATTTGACTGCCCTCTCATTGTACTCATATACCTTCAATGTAACTCTGAATATATCAATATTGAAGAATGCATACTTAAGAATTGTCCTGACTGCATCCTCCCCATATCCTTTGCTCCAATAATCCCTATCCCCGATTCTTATGCCAAGCTTGCAGCTTTTATCCTGTTCATTGAAATCATAGAGCTGTATTGTCCCTATAGGCGTTCCCTCTTCATTATCAATCATAAGGTTCATAGGATCATACCCAAAGCTTCTTGAGATATTGTACCTCAACTTGTCCGGAGTTGCCTTGGAATTGCTCCAGCCTGCAAGCTTGTTCAACTCAATGTCATTATACCACTTTAACAAATAATATATGTCGCTGTCTAAGCCGGGTCTCAAGGTTACTCTGCTTCCTGCAAGTACATTCTCCGCCAGGGATCTGTCATCAATTGCTACAGATCTTAAAAAGGCCGGGAAAAACTTAAGCAGCTTATAGGGCTTTTCCATATACTTTTTCCTGTTCTGCATCATATCCTCATAGTGCTTTCTGTTCAATGTGATTCTTACATTGATCCCCTCTTTGATTCCTTCTTTGACAATAACGCCTTCGGCACTGTGGTAAACTGAAAACCTGCCTGCCTCGCGGCCTTCTTCCTTGATGATTATTCCAAAGTTGCCGGAGCTGAACAGGAATATATTCATGAGAAAAGGCTTCATAAAGGGATAGCTCCTGAAGAACAGAGTATATAGATCTGATACAGTGTCTGAGAAGCTTTTCATATTTTCAGCTGAAATCGCACTCATTTTTAATTACTCCTAAAACTGTCAGCAATAATAATATAATTATTATATCATATATTACTCCGTCCGACTCCAAAACTCCTCCAATATTCGTCTTAATTCCTCATGGCTTTCTACATTATTATTATGCAGCCATTCCCGGGGAAAGATACCGGTATACCGGCTGCTGCAAAACCTTTCATCTATAAGCAGCACAACGCCCCGGTCAGATTCAGACCTGATGACCCTCCCGGCTGCCTGCATCACTTTATTCATCCCCGGATACATATATGCATATTCAAAACCCATATTGTTCTTCTTTTTAAAGAAAACCATGATAATATCTCTTTCGAAGCATACCTGCGGAAGCCCTACACCCACAATAACAGCCCCAATAAGCCTTTCCCCCTCAAGATCTATTCCTTCCGAAAAAATTCCTCCCATCACTGCAAATCCAACCAGTTCCTTTTCATTATCCCGGCAGAAGCATTGAAGAAAGCGCTCCTTTTCTTCCTCCTGCATGGCAGGCTGCTGCAAAATTGTTCCGATTTCCGGATATCTCTCGGTAAATAGGCCAAACACCTCATTCATATACTTGTATGAAGGGAAAAATATGAGATAATTGCCTTTTCTTGCACTTACTACAGTCTTGATGTAATCGGCTATTTCCGAAAGGCTGCCCTCTCTGTCCGTATATCTGGTGGACACATTGCCGGCAACAGTCAGGCTAAGGTTGGATTCCTCGAAGGGAGAATCCAGCCTTATGTTATAATCCTCTTCGCTGCCTCCGAGAATATCCTTAAAATAATACAAGGGCGTCAAAGTAGCCGAGTAGAAGATGGAAGCCTTCATGCGTCCGGTTATTTCCCCAAGAAGCTTGGAAGGATCCAGGCAAAAAAGCTTTAGCTTTACATCACTTCCCGGCAGCTCAACATATGCAGTATATCGTTCATCAAAAATCTCGTAAATCCTTAAGAATGCCGCTGCCTCAAAATAAAGCTCCAGTACCTCACGGTATCCTTGTTCCCCATGATTTGAACCAAGCCATTCCTCACTATGGCTGATAAAAGCCCTAAGGGCCTGGCACAGTTCTTTCAGCTCCTCTTTTGCCATGCAGCAGTTCTTGCTTCCGCTTTTCTTCCTTATTTTAAGCAAAGCTGAGTTGATACCATTAGCTGCCTTTGATATCAAAGGTGCTTTTACCTTCATCAAGCGCTTTGCTTCAAGGAAAGGCTTCTTATAAAGCTCCGCAGAGAACATTTCTCTTGCACGGTCCACAAGATTGTGCGCTTCGTCTATCAGCAGCACGTAATTGCTTTCTGTTTCCGTGAAAAACCTTCTGAGGCTTACCCTGGGGTCAAAAACATAATTGTAGTCGCATATAATGCAGTCCGTCCAATAGGATAAGTCCAACGAAAGCTCAAAGGGGCACACCATATGCCTTCCGGCATACTCCTCCACCAGTTCCCTAGTAATTATGTCCTCCTTTTCAAAAACCTCCTTCAATACTGCATTCACCTTATCGTAATAGCCCTTTGCATATTCGCAGTACTCGGGATTGCAGTCGGATTCCTCCTTGAAGCATATCTTATCCTTTGCCGTCAGCACAACGGCTTTGATTCTGAGTTCCTTGCACTTCATCTTGCTGATTGCATCCAAGGCTGCCTGCCTGGTTATGGTTTTTGCAGTCAGATAGAATATCTTATCGGTATTGCCTTCTCCCAAAGCCTTAACTGCAGGAAAAAGCGCCGAGATTGTCTTTCCCGTTCCTGTAGGGGCCTGAATGAAAATCCTCTTCGAAGCAGTTATTGTCTTATATACTGCAACTGCAAGCTTTCTCTGATTCTTCCGGTATTTGTCATATGGGAATCCCATATCCCTTATGGTGCTGTTTCTCAATGCAATCCATTCGCAGGCTGTATAAGCCCAATCATAATACTTCTCCACCGCTTCGGTAAAATGTTTTTCCAGTTCCTCGATATCGGCCCTCTTGATAAAAGCCTTTTGCTCGCCGCTGTCGGCATTATAATAGGTCAGGCGGACATTGACCGTTTTTAGGGCTTGCTCCGATGCATACATGTAAGCATAGCACATTACCTGTGCCCAATGCACCGGGTAAGTGTCTTCGCCTATAATATCCAACGGGCTGGAAGTTGTCTTTATTTCCTCCAGGGTAATGCCTTCACTGCCTTGCAGCAATCCGTCAATTCTTCCGGAAATAATAAAGGTAATGCCCCTGACACATATCCTCATGGAAACACTTATTTCCTTGAGGTAGATTTCTCCGCTGCCTGCCGCCTCATCTTTTCTCAAACCTTGTATTTTCTGGTGCAGTCTGGTTCCTTCAATGGCTTTTCCCATTCCTGCAAACCGCGAATCCAGATCCCCTGAGCGGTAAACAAACTCCACCAAATCCCTTACCGATATTCTTATTTCATTTCCCATAGTCATGCAACATCAGCCTTTGCAAATTAATCAGCAGCTGTACTATTGGCATTAGCCCATTGGGCATAATTCTGCTTCACCTTCAGGTTGTCCTCAAGCACAGCCCAGATATCCTCCGATTCAAAGCCCTTTCTCCAGGACGCCGCCCCCGCCAGGTCATACTTGTGGATTAGAGATGACTTGAGATTTATTGACTTGTCATCCTCTATCCAAATTTTATATGTGGCCTTGCCTTCCTTATACTCGGCATAGTACTGGCCGCTTTCTTCATCCCATATTACTTCCGGCTTCTTTTCAGACAGTATTTGTTCCACCTTCCCCATGGATACTGCTGTTGACGATACCTTAATCTTACCATCTATAGTTTCTTCCTTCCATACCCTTGTATAGAAGGGAAGTCCCAAAAGCAGCTTTTCCCCCGGAACCTCTTCAAGAATTCTTTCAAGGCCCCTTTCAACCCATCCAAGCTCTGCAACAGAGCCTGCTATCGGACTTGCAGCCCAATGCTGATCATATGCCATTACTGCGACATAATCAACCACCTTGGACAGGGCTTTTCTGTCATAGCACATGGACCAATTCTCACTGGAAGACCTGAAGGTGACATCAATCGACACTACCAGCCCCTGTTCCCTTAACAAAGGTGCCAGCTCTCTCATGAATTGAGTAAGCATATCCCTGTCTTTCATATATATGTTTTCAAAATCAATGTTAATCCCGTCAAGCTTATAAAGCTTGGCATATATCAGCAGCTGCTGATATATTTTTTCCCTTGTGTCGGTATTGTTCAGAAAATCGTGAGTAATATCCGGATCGGATCCGTTTCCTACAAGGGCCCACACTTTATGGCCGTTTTTGTGGGCCCAGTCCACATAGCCGATATCAGCCTTATTTGCTACCGTTCCCTGCTTGTCCACAATATAGAACCAGGTGGGGGATATCACATCAAGGCCGCTGATATTTTTCAGCTGTGATACATCCGGATTCCTGTTCCCTACATATTCCCACGTCATGTTTATCTTTCCCCGCTCCGGTTTCCAGGCAGTGCTGCCGGCAGATTCAGTCATATCCGTTTCTGAGGCAATGAGGTCAGTTTTGACATATTTCTTCTGCATATACCCTATAAACCCGTCCTTGCTTCTTACCTTGTACCACTTTTCATCCCCGCCGAATACTCTTAGCACTTCACCCTTGTCAATATTTTTTCTGACTGCCGGGGACCACAAGGCAGGCTTTGCCCTCATGATTCTGTTGTCCTTCTGAACCACTGCAATCTGAACGGTATTTTTTGCATAATCAAGCACCGCAACATTATTTTCCTCAATCCATTGAACTTCTATTCCAAACATTGTGTCCAGCATCTGTATGGGTATATACGGCTTGTTGCCCACAAGTCTTACGGGTATATTAATATCCACAGGACGGGCATTTACCATTGCAGTGAGCTTCCCGGTCTTCATTATCAGCACTTTATTCTTTGTAGTAAATACCGCTTTATTGGCTTTTTCATCCCAATGGGCATTTGGATCGATGAATTTTTTTATAGTATCAATGGAGAACAGCAGTTGGCCGTTTTCCAAAATAGGTGAATCCTCATCCCCTGCAATGCCGTCTTCGACAACAAGATGCACTTTGTCAGGAGTGTATTGAACGGTTGTCCAAAGCTGCGGGAAAACAAAAAAACCTGTAATTGCAGCAACTATTAAAGCTATGAATATTATTAAAAAGTATTTTCTCATTTTTACACCCCCGGATAAAAATAGATACTATTATTATATCATTAGTAATGACGTAATGCCTCTGGCAAATATTTCAGCCATCAGTTTGCAGTCATATTCCCAGAGCAAAAGCCTTGGGGACATGGGGACGTTTCTCCTGTCCCGCTGAAGGCGGGACAGGAGAAACGTCCCCATGTCCCCAAACTTATAGCTGTGTCGCATCATTCTTCAGATAAGAAAAAGGGGCGCCGCTGACTGCTTACCGTGTAGTTTTGCGTCGCCCCCTTGATATTACCCTGTATTATTTTATCAGTCCCAACTCTCTTCCAACCTTTGCAAAGGCTGCCGCCGCCTCATCAAGATCATCCTTTGTATGTGCTGCTGTCACTATTGTCCTTACCCTTGCCCCACCCTTCGGAACTGTCGGGAATACTATTGCCTGTGCAAATACTCCTTCTTCAAAAAGCCTTTTGCTCAGTTCCACGGCTTTTCTGTCGTCCCCTGTTATTACCGGTGTAATCGGGGTTTCACTCTTTCCTGTGTTGAAGCCCAGCTCATTGAGCTTTTTCTTGAAATGATTTGCGTTATCCCACATTCTATCAGTAAGCTCTGTACTTTCTGAAAGTATGTTTATTGCTTCAATACAAGCTGCCGCTACTGCAGGTGGTGCCGCAGTGCTGAAGAGGAAAGGCCTTCCTCTGTGATTCAGCCAGTCTATAAGATTCCTTCTTCCTGCCACATATCCTCCTACAACTCCTATAGCCTTCGAAAGAGTCCCTATCTGTACATCTACCCTGTCACTCAGCCCGAAGTGATGCGCAGAGCCTTGACCGCTTTTCCCAAGCACTCCGCTGGAATGCGCATCGTCAACATAAGTGAGGCATCCATATTTTTCTGCAAGTTCAACGATTTCGGGAATCTTTGCTATATCACCGTCCATGCTGAAAACACCGTCAGTGATAATAAGCTTTATGTTGTAATTATCTTTAACTTCTTTTATTACTCTTTCCAAATCTTCCATGTCGCTGTGCTTATATCTTACTACGTCAGCTTTGCTCAGCCTGCAGCCGTCTATAATGGAAGCATGATTCAGCTCGTCGCTGATAATTACATCCCCTTTATCGACTATCCCGGGAATTGCTCCGGCATTTGCCGTAAAGCCTGACTGGAATACCAAAACAGCTTCCACATGCTTGAACTTGGCCAGTTTCTCTTCCAGTTCCTCATGTATGGACATTGTACCTATGATTGTTCTTACCGCACCGGCTCCCATGCCCCATTTATCAATAGCCTTTTTCCCCGCTTCCCTGAGTCTCGGATGGTTGGCCAAACCCAGATAATTGTTGGAGGAAAGGTTGATTACATTCTTTCCGTTAACTATGCATCTCGGGCCTGAGGGACTCTCCAATACCGGAAGCTTCCTGTAAACACCCTGCTCTTTAAGTTCGTTAATCCTTTGAGTTATAAAATCCAGATCATGCAAACCCATTCTGTTTACCTCCCCTTTCCTTAATACCTTATATACTTATTCTTTAATATTCAGCTTTACTGCCAGCTTTTCCAGCATATCCTTTGTCATCGACGCCAAATCATATTCAGGATTCCATCCCCATTCCGCTCTTGCAGCACTGTCATCCAGGGAATTAGGCCAGCTGTTTGCTATTGCCTGTCTGACAGGATCAACATCATAGGTCAATATAAATTCAGGTATATGCTTCCTGATTTCTGCGGCAAGCATTTCAGGCTCAAAGCTCATTGCAGTAACATTAAACGCATTCCTGTGCAAAAGCTTGTCAGGATTCGCCTCCATGAGGTCATGTACTGCCTTTAGTGCATCAGGCATATACATCATATCCATATATGTACCGGCTCCTATATAGGAAGCATATTCCTTATTCTTCAATGCTTCGTAATAAATATGCACTGCGTAGTCTGTAGTGCCTCCCCCCGGCAAAGCTGCATAGGAGATTATGCCCGGGAATCTCACCCCTCTTGTATCCACGCCATATTTCTTGAAGTAATAGTCACAGAGAAGTTCTCCTGCAACCTTTGTTACCCCGTACATTGTGGAAGGCCTTTGTATAGTATCCTGGGGTGTATTGTCAGCCGGGGTGTTAGCCCCAAAAGCTGCTATCGAGCTGGGGGTAAATACTGCTATACCCAGTTCCCTTGCCACTTCCAGCACATTATATGTTCCATTCATATTGATATCATATGCTGTTTGAGGATTCTTCTCAGCATTTGCCGAAAGAATTGCTGCCAGGTGTATTATCTGGTTTATGCCATATTTCCTGCACACTTCAGCCAATCCCTTTGCATCCAGAACGTTAAGCAGTTCAAAAGGGCCTGCTTCAAAGAAACTGTCATCACCATGCTTGCTTCTGTTGCTGGCAATAACATTATCGTTCCCATACTGCTCTCTGAGATATTCGGTAAGTTCCGTGCCAATCTGTCCCAAAGCTCCGGTAATAAGAATCTTTTTCATACAAATCCTCCCATCTTTATCTGATAACTCTATTTTGACAAAATCAGACGCATCAACTAATTTTATACTTTCATTATATCACCTATAATTCAAAAAAAAAGTGTTTTTGTGCAAATTTTGCATACACTATTTATTTAATGTATCTATTTCGTGTACAATTGTTCTCAATTTTCAGACATTTGACAGCTTAACATGCACTTGAGTTAATACGGAACAGCAGCAGGAAAGCAGGAGAGGTACAAAAAATAAAGTGCAGATTTCTGCACTTTATTTTTATGGATTATTCATTCTACATAATTTCTAAGTATGCCTATACCCTGCAGCCTGACCTCAACCACATCACCTGCCGACATGGGCCCTACTCCGGAAGGTGTTCCGGTAGCAATAACATCACCGGGATACAAAGTCATTATTTTAGATACATGGCTTACTAATTCATGGGTTTTGTTTATTAAATATGATGTATTTGACTTTTGCTTTGTTTCGCCGTTAAGCACGAGTTCTATGTCAGTATTGTTGCAGTCAATCCCTGTTACTATAAAAGGCCCCATAGGAGCAAAGGTATCAAAGGATTTTGCAGTGGTCCACTGTCCGTCTTTTGGCTGCAGATCCCTTGCGGTTACATCATTGAAGCAGGTTGCACCAAGCACGTATTGGAAAGCTTCCGACGGTTCAACGTTTTTCGTCCGTTTTCCGATTACCAATGCCAGCTCTGCTTCATAATCAACCCTTTTGGACATACCGGGCCGGATTATTTTTTCCTCCGGGCCGATGACTGATGATGAAGGCTTTATAAAAAGCACCGGATCCTTTGGCAGTTCATGCCCCATCTCTGATGCATGATCCCTGTAATTGACTCCTACTGCCACTATCTTTGAAGGTATACATGGAGCAAGAAGCTTGACATCCGAAAGCATATACCGCTCTTCCGTAACCTTGTACTCTCCAAAAATATCCCCTTCAATCCTGTAGACCGTACTGTCTTCCACCAAACCGTAACTGACAATTCCTTGACTTTCATATCTGGCAAATTTCATCTGCCGCACCTCCTTATTTTATTTGCCGGAAACCTGCAGCAGCCTCCAGCAGTATTTCCGGTAAATCATGCTCAATCTCATTATACCGTTTCATATCAGTCTCCATAATACCCTCAAAAAGATTTTTGTATTTAAGAGGCAGATCACTGATAATTATCAGTGCAGCTGCCTTTTTACCTGCGCATCTGCATGCAGTGAATACTGCCGATACCTCCATTTCAACCCCATCGCAGCCCTTCTCCTGCATATAATCAAAGGTATCCTTCCTCTCTCCCAGTAATGAGTCTATCGAGAATACTCTGCCTTCGCGGCAATTAATCCCATACCTGCTTTGATACTTCAATACCTCATTCAGAAGCTTTTGCGCCGTTTCTTTGTCTCCCTGCACCAGTTCACCAAAACGGTCTCTTTTTATGTCTCCGCTGTGATAACGTGAATAACCCTCCCCAATGACAGCTTCGCTTACTATAAGCATATCCCCTATGCTGCAGCACTGGCTGACTGCTCCTGCAGAACCTGAGAATATGACAGTATCGCAATCGGTATAACTTAAGGCAAGAGCGCAATCACCGGATCTGGGTGCTCCTATTCCGCTGCTTATCACTGTTATGCTCTTGCTGTTGAACTTTAAGGTTACACCCTTATACCAGCCGGCAAACTCTGCTGATACTTCATCTGCCTTGCTGATAAAACTCTCAAGGCTCCATACCGGTGTAAGTATAACAATGCTTGCAATATCCTCAATATTGCAGCCGAAATAAGTCTTCACCATAGTTTCTCTCTTGACCTTATCGTACACATGAACACCCCGCTCTATACGTCTTATTCTCCGACATACCTTGCTATATGAATATCTTCCTGTAATTCAAAAATAAGAATTCCTCTTCCATCCTCAGACATATAAAAATCATCCAGCTTTGATTTTGATGTGTATTTGACATCTTCCTGAAGATTTTCATCTATTCCTATAATTGAGTTATCCATGCAAAAATACATGGTGTCCCCCTTTGCAGAAATCAAATAGTACTCCCCTTCAATCCAATGCAGATATTCAGCATTATCATATGATTCTGCCTGAAGGGTTGCGGTATTCACTATATGCAGGCTGCTTTTTTCATAATTCCCAACCGTAAAGCTAAGCAGGTTTCCCTGATTGGAAAACTTAAGATTCCCAAGCTCAATCATCGTTCCGTCGCTGGCATCCACATTTGTTTCCAGCCTTTTGCTGCCGCCCTCTTCCAAATCCACAATATATACCGAGCTGTAATTAAGCTTCATATACCAATCCGGTATATCGGTGTCCCCTGCTTTTATACCCGGGAATGCAAGAAACCTGTCTTTCCCTCCCCAGGTTATATCCCCGAAAATGCATTCATCGCCGTTAATTTCAAATACCTCATCATAGCTGCCCTTGAAAATATCATAGACACACACCTTTTTACCCTGAAACATATGGTAGTCCTCAGCATTAAGCCACTGTCCCGATTCGTCTTCCAATACAAAAGCAATTTTGGAACCTGTAGGTGACCACTGCGAATATGCGGATTTCAATTCTCCCTTTTTTGATCCGCTGAAAGCATCATATATGTATTTGTCATTAATAATGATGTTATTCTCATCCGGAGACCAATTGACCAGATAGTGAAAACCTTCTATGAATCCATCGCTCTTTATATTAATGAGTCTTTTGTTCTCAAAGGTTTCTGTATCATACACATATATTCCGTATATATCATTGCCCTCCAGAAGAGATGTATAAGCAACACTGCCTGCGTTTGGAGATATTGAGATGTTTATGGCATCAGCCGGCCCCATATCCTCTGCAATAACATGCTCCGTGCCGCCCTTTTCTATGAATTTTAATGTGTTCTTGTAGTCTGTATCCTCCACTGCTATGAACCCCTTGTTTCCAATGGGTTCATAATAAAAGTACCTGTCCGCCATCTCAGTCAATTTACTTTCCCTGACTTCTGCAGTACCTATATCTATTTCATAATACTTAAAAAGCTCACCCTCCTCTGCACTGAGAAGCAGGTTGTCAGAGGATCTGTGAAATATATTTACTGTCCCCGTAAATTCTTTCACAAGCCTTTCATTCTTTATATCGATATCATCCGGTTCGGTTCCGTTTCCCGGAGTCTCTCCGCTGCAGCCGGAAAGCACCATGATAAGTGCAGCCAAAACTGCAAACACCTTTTTCATTACTTATCCATCCTTATTTTAAAAAATAAATACAATATTATTATAGCAGAAAATGCTAATTACCCCAATAAAAATAAGTGAAACATGGGGACGTTTCCCCTGTCTCACTTCCAGTGAGACACGCGAAACGTCCCCATGTCTCCATTGCTTTTTTATGCACTCTTGCCCAGATTGCTTATCAGCGGCTTATAGAGTATTCCTACAATAATTAGAGTGATTATAAGCTCCGGCAAAAGATAGGAGCCGTTGTAAACTATTGAATAAAACATCGGATTCATACCTTCGGGAGCATATGAAGCCCATACGACCACTCCTGATATCACATGACAGATGAACCTTCCAGCCACGCCCAGGCATGTACCGGTAAATACCCCTTTAAAGTTGCTGCGGAATAACCCTGCCAGTCCAAGCATGCCGAAGGCAACTACATAGTCAAAAAGTATTGATATTACATGATAGGAATAAATTGCACCTCCCAGCAGGAACTGCAAAATTCCATAGGCAGTGCCTGCAAGAAGTCCGTACTTGACTCCCCATCTCAGCGAAAACACAATAATTGGAATCATGCTCCCTGCCGTAACCGAACCTCCGTAAGGGGCCTCAAATATTTTTACATAGCTGAGTATCTGGGCAGCCGCAATCATAACTCCCGCCTCTGCAAGCATTTGTGTAGATGCCCTTTTCATAATATTACCTCCCAATAGATGACTTTAATCAGATAAATCACCGCCAAATTTTGATTACCGGAATAAGAGACCTTTACACCACCTCTTTTTATTATTGCCCGGGAGGAATAACTAAATAAAAAGACCGTAACCAAAAGTTACGGTCAGACTATTTATTAATCACAACCGCTTCCCTCCGTTAGAATTAACCAGACAGGTTCAAAGGGTCAACACCTATGCGTATTCAAACCGCAAAGTGCTTTCTCAGCTCTAAGCTCCCCTAGCGGACAATATTCAATTAATGCTCATGTATATGATAGCTCCATTCTCCTCATGTGTCAATCGCTATTATCATTTTCATTTACATTATCTGTCCCATGCCTTATAATGGTTCTAAAAGTGCCTGGGAGGTCTTACATATGTTTTTTAAAAATGAAGAATCAAAGGTTATGTCAGCGTTTATTGCAGTTTGCATAATATGGGGATCTACATATCTTGCAATCCGAATCGGTGTCAGTGTATTTCCTCCGGAGCTTTTTGCCGGAATAAGGTTTTTTGTTGCAGGTTTGCTAATGCTGATTTTTGCCCGCCTGCGGGGTTTAGAGTTCCCCACAAATCTGAACAGTATCAAAAACCAGTCTATCGTAGGACTGTTCCTTCTGCTTGGAGGCAATGGCCTGGTTGTTTGGGCAGAGCAATGGGTCCACTCCGGAATTGCCGCGCTTCTTGTTGCTACCGCTCCTTTATTCATGGCTTTAATAGAACTTTTTATACCCGGCCGTCCCAGAATAGAATTCAAAGGCTGGCTTGGCTTGCTCATTGGATTCTCCGGAGTTGTAATTCTGGTTCTCTCAAGCTCAGGTGTCGGCAGTATAAATGTAAAAGGCGCCATATTGATTCTGGCTGCATCCTTTCTCTGGGCAATGGGCTCAGTATATTCTAAAAGCTTTAAACCTGAAGGTTCAATGATTGTAAATATAGGCATACAAATGCTGGCCGGGGGAATTGCTTTGCTGATTCTCGGCATATCCTTGGGAGAGCTTCCCAGGGTAAGTATCTCATTAAAAGGAATCGGCGCATTGATTTATCTTATTGTCTTCGGCTCCCTGCTTGGTTATTCCTCATACATTTATATATTGGGAAAATGGCCTGCTGCAAAAGCGGGAACTTATGCATATATAAACCCGCCTGTGGCTGTCTTGCTCGGTACTCTGATCCTGAAGGAACCCTTCACTCCTACGGTATTGCTTGCTACAGCTATTATACTTTCCGGAGTACTGCTGGTACAGCTTTCAAAAATCAAGAGCGTAGATAAAGCAGTAATTAAAGAGGAAGACCCCTCAATGTAGGAGTCTTCTTTATCTTACTTAAGCTCATATCTTTTCAATTTAGACGTAATCAGGTCACCTGAATCCGTCCTGAACTCGGACTGAACCATACCTATTCCCCGCTTATAATAGTATGTCATGTTTGAAGTCTGGTCCTTGAAAGTAACTTTAACTGCTATACAGCCTTTGAATTCTCCTGCAGGTACAACTACATCAGCTTCCGTATTTATTATCTCATAGTGGTTTTCTTCGCTTATCCAGAAGTTCCCTTTCTCCAGCGGTGTTTGCAGCATTATTATATTTACATTACTTGGTTTATCAAGTAAATTCCCGCCGCTGAATTCTTCTCCCGACCTATAAATATTCACAATGCTGCCCTCGCTTTCCTCCAGCACATTGGCGATTATGGTGCCTCCATTGTCAATGGTAACCTGATGCCTGTTTCCCGAGCTGAATATTACCTTTTGAATAAAAGAGGCATATTCCATTCCTTCCCCTTCATATTCCCACATATTGCCCTCCTTCAGCGGATAAAAGCCTATTAATGACTCTTCCTCCGGCGCGGGTTCAGGTTCCGGAGCCGGGGTTGGAGTCGGAGTTGGAGTTGGAGTTGGGGCTGGGGCACAGGACACCATTCCGGCGGCCGCGCAAATAATGAATGCCGCAATCATGATCAGGCTCAGGGAGCCTTTGTATTTATATTTCAATTTTATCACTCCATTCTATATGGTTTTGCCGGTTCTAGCCCATGTATCAATTATAACGCATCTGACTATTTTATTCCCAATAATTCCTTTTATTATGTGGTTTTAATTTGAATTAGAAATATTAATACTTCAACAAAATAAAAAAATGTAGTTAGCGTTTAATTTTAATGTGTACCTGACTTACATTTTTGTTATAATAGTGATAGAATATTAAAGTGGCTTGCTTTGATTCATATCAATAGCAGCAGGAGGTACAATATGGATAAAACCACGAAAAAATCTCTCATATGGGGTGGAGTTATTCTTGTCGAAGCATTCATACTGAAGCTTGTAAAGAAATCTGATTTGTGGTTCTATATTTCTCTGCCGATAATTGCAGGTTTTTTGATTACCGAGTTTCTGATTGACATGCCCCAGAAGCCGAAACGGAATCTGAAATAGAATACAAATGTTAATAAATGCTGGAGTGGCTCAGTCGGTAGAGCAGAGCATTCGTAATGCTCAGGTCGTGGGTTCGAGTCCCATCTCCAGCTCCATTTGAAGAAAACCTTGAAAAAATCAAGGTTTTATTTATTAGCGACTAATTAAAATTTTCGATTCTTATTAAATTCTCCAAATTGTTAACCCTGTCAAGCATACTGATTTCCTTAATTGATTCGGCAACATTTCCCTCCAGGGCTTCATGAGTAATAAATACAATGGATACATTATCTTCGTCCTTGATATCCTGTGTAACCGACACTATGCTGACATCATGCCTCCCCAGCACTGCGGCAATTTCTCCCAGTATCCCGGGCTGATCCTTTACATTAAGTCTGATATAGTATTCGGATACATTCTCGTATGCGCTTTTGACTTCTTTTTGAGCCCTGCCGTTCTTGAAGGAGTATAGCGCAGATAACGCAATATTGCTCCTCAGGATTGAAATAATATCCCCCACTACCGCACTGCCCGTAGGAAGGTCTCCTGCCCCTCTTCCGTACAGCATCAGATCTCCCACCGCATTTCCCTTTATGAAAATAGCATTAAAGGAATCATTTACATTTGCAATGGGATGGTCCTTTGGAACCATTGCAGGATGTACTCTCAGCTCAAGCCTTCCGTCAGCTTCCTTGCCTATTGCCAGGAGCTTTATAACATAGCCGAACCTGTTTGCGTAATCAATATCGACGGCTTTTATATTGCTTATACCTTCCCTGTATATGGAAGAGAAATCAATCTTCGTACCAAAGGACAATGAGGACATTATAGCAAGCTTATAAGCCGCATCATACCCGTCTACATCAGAAGAGGGATCTGCTTCTGCATATCCTTTCTCCTGCGCTTCCCTCAAGGCTTCGTTGAAATCCATGCCCTCCCGGGTCATTTTAGTCAGAATATAGTTGGTCGTTCCGTTAATTATACCTACAAGCTTGTCAATTCTATTGGCAGTCAGACTCTCATTGATTTCTCTGATTATCGGGATACCGCCTCCCACACTTGCTTCATAATAGAAGAGCACTCTCTCCTGCTCTGCAGTCTTGAAGAGCTCCTCTCCCTGCGTTGCCAATACCAGCTTGTTTGCAGTTACTACATGCTTTTTGCACTTCATTGCCCTAAGCATGTAATCTTTTGCCGGCTCAGTTCCGCCCATAAGCTCAATCACGATTTTTATGCTGCTGTCATTTAAAATATCGTTAACATCGGCAGTGATTATCCCTTCCGGCACTTTGACCCCTCTGGGTTTTTCAGGATCTCTCACAAGTATTTTTGCAACCTCTATTTCACAGCCGCATTTCCTCAAAATATCATCCTTATTGGTGTTTAATATGCTCCATACTCCTTGGCCTACAGTTCCAAGCCCTAATAATGCTATTCTAACCTTTCCCATCATTGCTTCATTCCTTTCAACTATACTGTATATTATCAGCCGGCACAGAAAAATGCCCTATGCAACTCGTTCAAGGCTTTTTTATTGTCTGCCTCTCCAATCAGGCAGCAAATGTCCTTATGCGAAGTTGCTGTCTGCAATACGTTTACATTGCTGACCTCCAATGTTTTTACCAGCTTTGACATTACCTCCTCCATGCCGCTTGCTTTATTCCCTATAAGAAAAATCTTGCTGCAATTATTTATGATTCTATACTCTGCACACAGCTGTTTCAAGATATCCTCAACCTCGGATGCTGCATCGCTGTCCACGATAAAAACCTTCTGATACTGGGATTCACTTATAACATCAATGCTTATTTTTTTCCTCTCCAGCAGTTTGAAAATAGCCTCAGCCCCGCCTTCAAATACTTCACTCGGATTTACAATAACCATGGCCTTGTTTGTCATGCTTGTGACTCCCGTAAACAGGTTTTCTTCGTATTCCACCAAATTGGTAATTACAGTACCGGGTGTATCGGAGAAAGTATTTTTTACAATCAAAGGTATATTATCTTCCAAAGCATATTCCACAGCACGGGGATGGATAACCTTCGCTCCTTGATACGCCAACTCAAAAACCTCTCTATAGTCTATCCTGTCTATTATCTTTGCATTGGGCACGATATTTGGATCAGCAGTCATAATACCGTCTACGTCGGTATAGATTTCCACATATTCCGCATTTAACGCTTTCCCCAGCAGGGCTCCCGTCACATCACTCCCCCCTCTTCCAAGGGTAGTGAAGTCTCCCTCCTCCGTCATTCCCTGGAATCCTGTTACAATAGGTATCAACCCCTGCTCAAGCACCTTTAAGACCTTTTCGGCTTCAACACTTACAACATTGGCATTGCCAAAATTGTCGTCTGTTATGATTCCTGCATTTCCCCCTGTCAGGACTCTCGCCTTATATCCTCTTTCAGCAAAAGCCTCTGCCATAACAACTGCAGAAATGATTTCGCCGCAGGACATCAGCAGATCGGCCTCCCGTTTATCAACACTGCAATCCTTATCATTTATCAGTGATAAGAGGCTATCGGTGGCATAGGGATCCCCTTTCCTTCCCATTGCTGATACTACCACAACGGGGCTGTATCCTTGCTCTATCGCACATATTACCTTATCTGCCACCAAATTTCTTCTTTCTCCTGATGCAACCGAGGTGCCTCCAAATTTTTGAACTATGATTCTCATAATAATCCTCCTAATTAAATGTTTACAACACAAGCCCCATTTTGATCGGACTTCAGTTCTTTTATTATCCATTTGCATTCAAGCTTTGATAAATATTCTTCCATTTGTCTGCAAAAATCCGTCTCTTCCTCTTTTAAAACAGCCATGATGGTGGGGCCTGCTCCGCTGAGGAATACACAAAGACTGTTCAGCCTGTTGCATTCTTCAACAATTTCGTTGTAATTACCGATAAGCCTGCCCCTGTATATCTCATGAAGCCTATCCTTGCACGCCAGCTTCAACATCTCAAAGTTTCCGTTTGAAAGGGCTGCTATAAGCAGGGATACTCTTCCCACATTGTAAACGCCGTCCTTGTATGGAATACTGTCCGGAAGGACTGCTCTTGCTTCCTTTGTAGACAGCTTAAAATCAGGAATTATCGCACAGAATTTCAGCCCCGGAGGAAGTTTAATTTTTTCATAATAAACCCTGTTTCCGTCTTTTACAGATGCTGTCATCCCTCCGAACAGTGCCGGGGCAACATTGTCCGGATGCCCTTCTATCTCTGAAGCGATCTCCAATATCTCATTCTTGTTCAGGTTTCCTCTGCCTATTTCATTGGCTGCCAGCACTCCCCCCAGTATGCATGCAGCACTGCTTCCCAATCCTCTTGATATGGGTATGTCACTTTCGAAGTTGATTCTCAATCCCTTGTATCTATTATTGCAGCCTATCTTCTCAAAGCATTTCTGCATTGAAACATACACAAGGTTTTTTTCGTTCCTGTAAGTTTCATCACATCCATCAATTAATAATCCGTTTCCGCTTTCTTCAATTTGAAAACGGTTATACAGACTCAAAGCAACTCCAAGGCAATCAAACCCTGGGCCCATATTTGCGCTTGTAGCCGGAACTCTTACTTCTACCATATCTATCACCTGCTCCTCTACGATATTTGAAAATACAAAAAGCTCCCGTCCCTGAAAGGGACGAGAGCTAACTCCCGCGGTTCCACCCATATTGGTATAAACCCACTCAAAGCTTTAACGCAGCCGGCGTCATTTCTTACTGGTATTTCAGAATGCTACTCCCGGGTGGTTTTCAACCATTCTTGCCAAGGAAATCTTTCAGCCGGCGGATCTCCGTCTCTGTTAGCCGAACATGGTTTACTCGTCCCGATCATCGTTATATACATATATGTAATTTTGTTTAGGGGGTGCCGGGTATGCAAAAAGCTCCCGTCCCTGAAAGGGACGAGAGCCTGACTCCCGCGGTTCCACCCATATTGGTATAAACCCACTCAAAGCTTTAACGCAGCCGGCGTCATTTCTTACTGGTATTTCAGAATGCTACTCCCGGGTGGTTTTCAACCATTCTTGCCAAGGAAATCTTTCAGTCGGCGGATCTCCGTCTCTGTTAGCCGAACATGGTCTACTCGTCCCGATCACAGTATTTATAAGTCGTATAAACTATTTTTATTAGTTTATATCATTTTCATATTCTCGTCAAGGGTTTTTTTAAATATTCTCGAATTACTCAGATTATTCGGAAGAAATCTCTGCTTTCACCAAATCAGCCGTATTCCATATCTCTGTATGAGCATAATTAATGCTGTAATTCCTTATTGTTACAGTTGCCTTTCCTTCCGTACCTGCAGCTCCTAATGCCTTCTCCGCTTCATCGTGGTTCATGAACATGAACCACACATACCTCTGGTCATGGGCAAGCTTTGGGAGCAAGGCCTCGGATTCCTCATCGACCTTGAAGCTTATTTCATGATCCAAGAATTCGTCGTTCAGATTATGCTTAAATGTGCCGCTTACCGTCACTTCCCCTTCAAAATCTACATATGCATCATAATCCTCCATTTCGGGAGAATCCACTTGAACCTTAATGATTTTCAGACCGGCTACCATATCACCTTCCTTTGCTTTTCTTGCATCAAACAGATTGCTTTCTTCTTCAGCCTTCTGCTCCGTTTCAGTTTTTTCCGGCTCAACTTCCGGTTCAACTATCGGCTCTGCTGCAGGCTGTACGGCAGGCCCAGCTGTCTCCACAGGTTCAGCAGGTTTTTGGGAACATCCCGATAAAATCATGACTATTAAAATTGCTGATATTATCCTTTTCAACTTATCACCCCTCATTACAAATAATTTCGAAAATTATTCCATTTTCTTAAGGCAGAAATAAAAAATAGGACTATCGCACTATAGTCCTATTTTTGACTGCCACACATCAAGCTGCATTAATGTACCTTTTATACCCGCTAAAACGCAACTATTATGCCTCCCTGGTTTGCATACACGCTGGTAAGGCCTGCAGCCTCTACTATAATTATATCCTTGAACTTATATTTTTTCAGAAGCTCTTTCTTAAACTCCTCCGCTCTTTCAAGGCAGTTGCAGTGAGCTATTCCAATAACCTTATCCTCCAGCTTCTCTCCCTGCTCCCCTATAATATCAACAAAACGCATAAATGCCCTTCTGTAACCCCTGACACTCTCTACCAGCTTTATATGCCCATCGTCAGTTGCCCCCATAACAGGCTTGATGTTCAGAAGCGTTGCAATTCCGCCTTTTACCCTGCTCATCCTTCCGTTTTTTATGAGGTTGTCCAGGGATTCAAGAAGAAATAAAGTCTTCATGCTCTCGATGTATTCATTGACTTTTTCTACTATTTGAAGGTCATCACATTTTTTCTTTGCCAGTTCAAAAATCTTGATACTTATAAGTGTTTCTGCTATTGAAGCGCTGAAGGAGTCAAAAACATGAATAAATTTATCCCCTGCCTTTTCCAAAAACATCTTCTTCGCAAGCATTGCGCTTTCATAAGTTCCGCTAAGGTTGGAGCTTAATGTAACAACGAAAACGCTATCCTCGCCCTCATATGCTTTAATAGAATCACTGGGTGAAGGACATGCGGTTCTGGGGGGAGTCGGACATGCTGCCATTTCCTTTAGCATGGATTTAACATCCAGGTTTTCATCATCCCTAAAGACATTGCTGCCTACTTCAAGAGTAAGAGGTACCAGCGTAACGCCAAGCTCCTTTTTCAAATCTTCATTCAGGTCACAGCTGCTGTCTGCAACTATTTTGACACTCATTTGCATATCCTCCAATCATAAGTTACGCACTGAACATTTGCATTGATTCCTATGTTGTGACAAGTCTTATTCATGACGTATATAGTATTCTATTTCTATTTTTAGCATAAGTTATCGATATATGCAATTAAAAGCTTTAGCGTATAGTACTAATATGCATATTATCTGGTATCAAATACTATTATGCTGCTGCTTCATCAACAACTGACCTAAATCATGGTTTCTCTTTAAAAAATGAGAATAATATTGTAATGACAGGCAGCAGGTAACACATCAGCGCATAAGGTGCATATTGCATTGTTGGTATACCTGTAATGGCCAGTATTATTATTGCGTTCACATTCCACGGGATAAGCGGTGCGATGGCAGTTCCCGAATCCGCAATGGTTCTGGCTAACTTTATCTTGCTGATTCCAAAGGTTTCAAATTTATTCTGCAAAATCTTTCCCAGAATTATGACTCCGAGGACCTGGTCACAAGTAATTATTGTAATCAGACTGCTTAAAGCTGCTGTCCTGCATATCATTGATACTTTGCTCTTAACATTTCTCACTGCTCCTTGGATTATAGGGGAAATCATATTTGCACCTTCAAGAAGGCTGTTAAGTGCAACTGCCCCTGACAGAATCAAAAGCAATTCAACCATTGACAATATCCCCCCACCCCTTAGAATTTCATTAAGTTCCCCAATACCTGTCCTTGGATGATAACCGGAAATAATATATTGAATAACTTCAGATACAGTACTATTCTGCAAAAATTTGCTTAAAACAGCGCCCCCGAAAATTCCTATGCTCATATTGAATATAATATTAATACCGAATAGGGACAGAATTATAACAGCCAGCGGAAGCAAAAGTATAAAAGGGCTGACGACAAAAGAACTGCCGATACTATGCTGGAATTCAGCTATCCTTTCAGGATTGACTACTGATATATATCCCCTTCCTAAAAAATAATACACTGCAACAGTAATAACCGCAGGAGGCATTAAGGTTTTCAAAATGCTGATAATATAATCCCGGTATTTTATATTTACAGTCTTTAATGTAATATTCACAATCCCAGATATAGGTGAAGTCCTGTCCGCAAAAAATGCACCGGATACTACAGCCCCCAATACTATATGCGCAGGTATTTCAAATCCTTTCCCTATACCTAACAATGCTATCCCGATAGTGCTTATGGTGCCGATAGAAGTGCCTGTAACCACTGCTACCACCGCTGCTGCTGCAAAACATACAAGTAAGTAATTGGCATGCTTTATATATTCGAATCCGTAGTATATTAAGGTAGGAACGACTCCTGAGGCCAGCCATATGGACACTGCAATACCTGTAAGCAGAATAATTACCATCAGCTTCGAACAACCTTTTATACCGTTTAGCATAAAGCTGTTCAAAGTTCTGATATCATACCCCTTCTTAATGAGTACCGACACAGTAAAAGCAACTGCCCCGGCAAACCCAAAATACAGCGGCTTATCGAATAGTATGCAAATCAAAATGAACACCAGGCTGGCTATTATTATCAAATATGAGCCTGTTTCGACTTTATTATCTTTCATAGGCCCTCTCACACACAAAAAGTATATTCAAATAATACTATACGTCTTTTAAACTATATCATCAATACGCACTTTATATGATTATATAAAAATCTACATTTTTCGACATAAAAAACAAAAAAACCTATTGTTTGGGAACAATAGGCTATAACTGCTTTATTACCATACCATGGCGGGGGTTTCAACCTTTAAATATCCTCTCTCATGCATTTCTATCAGATATGTATAGGGCATCTGTCTGTACGATCCGTCTTCCTCAAAGATCTTCACAACATTGTTGTCTACCTTTGATATCCTCCATCTCTTAGTCATGTTGTCAACAGCGAAAACCAAGGTATCACCACTGTGTATATCCATTCAATCCACCCCTATGACATATAATAATACTGCAAATGTCGGTAAATGCTGTCAAATTATTTGATATTTTATTATATTATATACTACCAGCTCATGCTATTCTATAGTAAAAAAGTATCATATTAAAAAAAAATACTAGTAATATATATTCATGGAGGACATGGGGAGGACACGGGGAGGACACGGGGACGTTTCGCGTGTCTCGCTTTCAGTGAGACAGGGGAAACGTCCCCGTGTCCTCGCCTCCGTGTCCTCTCATGCTATAATCTGCCGGATTTTCAACAGATCTAATTTTATCCTCTCAATAACATCCATCAGCAATTGGTATTCTTCAAAGAATACAATAATAATATCTCCCGGCACCGCATCCAGGAAAGCCTTTTTCAGCGCTTTTTCCTCGGCAAGCTCAATAAAGATTTCCGATGGCTTAATGTTTCCCATCCTGCAGCCTTTTTCAAGCAGTGCCGCGATCTCCCCCGGTTCGCGTCCTCTCTTGTCTCTGTCCTCCTTTATATAGATTCTGTCAAAACTGTTGCCGCAAATATTGCCTATGGCTATTGTGCTTGAGTCCGTCCTGTCCCCGGGCACTCCGATTATTCCAATAAGACGGCCGGATTTCATTTGCTTAAGGGAATCAATAACCACCCTATAACCGTCAATATTGTGCCCATAGTCCAATATCACCTTTATTCCGTTGATATCATGAATATTGAATCTTCCGGGATTACCGGTGCTGTCGCATCTAAAGGTTGAAAGTCCTGCTATTATACTTTCAATGGGGATATCCAACCCTATTGCTCCGGCTATTGCAGCCATGCTGTTGCTTATGTTGTGCTTCAGTATTCCATTCATGGCAGCAGGAATAGCTTTTACTTCAATAAACGGCAGCTCCACCCCTCCTTTATTTACAAATATGCTGCTGCCGTTGCTGTATACGGCAATTCCGCCGTTTTTCACATGGTTCTTTACTGTTTCATTATCTGTTGACAAGGAAAACAGAATAACATTTGATATAATCCTTTCCCTCATGTCAAGGCAGTATTGATCATCGGCGTTTAAAACCGTATAGCCGTTCTGTTTAACTGCTTCTGCTACCAAAGATTTCACATAGGCCAAATCCTCAAGGGTATTAATATCATCAATCCCCAAATGGTCTTCAGTGATATTGGTCACTATACCGACGTCAGCAATATCGTAGCCCAGTCCCCTGTTCACTATTCCTCCCCTGGCAGTCTCCAGAACAGCATATTCTACCCTTCTGTCCATCAGAACTGTTCTTGCACTTATGGGTCCTGTGTTATCCCCATATTTTATCAGCTCATCATTTATATAGATACCGCTTGTGGTAGTCATTCCTACAGTATGTCCCATCCGCTTTATTATATGAGCTATCATTCTTGAAGTCGTAGTTTTTCCGTTTGTCCCTGTCACTGATACTATTGGAATCCTGCTCTTGCTCCCTTCCGGAAACAGCATATCCACTATTGCTTTTGCCACGTTCCTGGGGGTGCCCTTATATGGATAATGGTGCATCCTGATACCCGGTGCGGCATTTATTTCAATTATTGCTCCTCCTGTTTCAGTCAGAGGCTTGGAAATATCAACCGTGCTGATATCAACTCCCGCCACATCCAGGCCGACTATACCGGCAGCCAATGCTATCAGTTTTTTGTTTTGCTCATGTACCTCATCAGTAACATCAATTGCTACTCCCCCTGTGCTCAAATTGTCATTTTCGCGTAGATACACTATTTCTCCATCATCAGGAACGTACTCAAGAGTCATGTTCCTTTTTTTCAGGTGCTGTTCCACTACTTTATCTATGTTTATCTTCGTCAAAGGCTTTTCATGGCCTTCTCCGCGCATGGGATTGCTGTTTTCCCTTTTGATCAGTTCTCTCAGGGTGCTTGCTCCGTCTCCCGTTACATTGGCGGAAATCCTGTGTGAGGCAGCCACTACCTTATTTCCCACAACCAGAACCCTATAATAATTGCCTTTTATATATTTTTCCACCAGAACTGTATCTTCATATTCCCTTGCTATTTTATATGCTTCTAATACTTCCTGAGGATTCTTAAGATTTATGGATACACCTTTTCCATGGCTTCCGTAATTAGGCTTCACTACTACGGGATAGCCGATTTTTTCACAGTATTCCAAAGCACCCTGCTCATTCTTAAATACCTTCCCTTCCGGAACAGGTATCCCATATTCATTCAGTATGCTCTTGGTAAGTTCCTTGTTGCAGGCAATATCCACCGATACGCAGCTTGAATTCTCAGTCAGTGTTGCCTCTATCCTTTTTTGATTCCTGCCGTATCCCAGCTGCAGAATACTCCCGCTTCCCAAGCGTATCACAGGTATATCCTTTTGCTGTGCCTCCTTTACGATTGCAGCAGTACTGACCCCAAAATCTGTCGCAATACAAACCTTTTTGATTTCTTCCAGCCTTGTATTTACATCCGGCAGCTCCCCTTCCAATATTTCCTCTATGATTTCAAATGCAAGCCTGCCTGCCTCCAAGCCCGCATACTCGTTTTCATATCCATATATAACATTGTAAACACCTTTTTTGCCGGTCTCCCTTGTCTTGCCGAATCTTATGTCATATCCCAGCATGGCTTGCAGTTCAAGTGCAATATGTTCCATTACATGTGCAAAATATGTTCCTTCCTCAAGCCTCTCAATAAAGCCTCCCTCATGCCCCTTGCAGCAACAGTGCTTTTTCAAACCCGGCAGAAGCTCCTGAATTGCATCATTAAAACCCTCAATATCCTTGGTCGGAGCGTCTGCGTATTTACCCAGGTCTACTACCAGCTTCACCACAGGTTTATAACTATAAATGTTTTTACCTTGATAAGCATGACTGCTTACAATAATCACAATACTTCCTCCTTGTGTTTTTGAGAAAAATGATTTTCTTTCATCTCCTAAATATTATTTCCTGTTTTTTTATTAAATTAAACCCGTATCCTCTTGGCAAAATGTGTATTTTTACGTTGGTTATGGCAAGAGGATCATCCTGATACTGCTCCGATATATTTGTAAATGAGATTCCTCTCCCGTCGACAATTGTGACTACCCCGGAGCCTTCCACCGAAAATTCCAGCTTCTTGTTTACTATCATGGCTGTATCCTCATCTATTCCGATTCCCAAAACATTCGGGTTTTGCGCCACAGCTGCCAGCAGCCTTCCAATCCTTCCCCTCTGATTAAAATGCTGGTCTATTATAACTCCTTCCAAAAGGCCCATACCGGGAGCCATTTTAAGCGTACATTTTCTCGGAGCCTCGTCATCCTTTCCTTCCACAACCATTATTTCGCTCATCATGGAAGCACCTGCACTGGTTCCCGCAATTACTCCGCCGTTTTTATATGCTTGTTTCAGTAATCTATGCACTTCAGTACCGCCCAATATGCTGGAAATCCTAAGCTGGTCTCCTCCTACAAAAAATATGCAGGTTGCATCCTCCAGTACTTTCAAACCCTCAAGATTATTTGCAGTCTCCCTGTCTGTTATATTTATTGACACCACACTTCCGGCTCCCAATTCTCCAAACAGCCTTTTATATTCCCGCCCCGACTCCTCAGGGCTGTTAGTTGCCGTAGTAATCAAGGCAACCCGTGAATCTTTCCCTCCGGACAGTCTGATGACTTCTTTCAATATTGCCTTATCGGCCCTCTTGTCCTCCGCTCCTCCAATTATTACAAGGTTTCCCCTTTCAGATTCAGGCAATGCCGTATCCCCCTGCTTTCATAATTTTTAATAACATATTTAATATACCAATAAAAGTAAAAAAAATGCATTGGAATTAACTTTCCCATCTGCATTATTAATTATTGATGAAGTGTCAATATTCTTGGCAATTCGGCATTTTTCTACATTTTATATCATAATGTGGGCATTTTGTATAAAACTATTGAATCCCAACATATGTGTGCTTATTATTAAATTAGTATCTAAGTCAGGCAAGAAAAAGAAGGTTGATATTATGGAGTTTCCGGAAAGGATAAGCGGGAAAATTACAAAAGCTATTGCAGCAGAGCTGAAGGATTTGTCGGAGGAAAAACTTGCCGAAATAGACTATGGCATTGCCGCATTTATCGCAAACTCATACAAAATGGTCTTTATATTCATATTAGCCATGCTGTTAAACATATTTCAATATTTTCTAATAGCCTTCGTCAGTTTCGGCGCACTGCGCACCTTTGCCTCCGGAGTTCATGCAAAGCGTGAGTGGACATGCCTTCCGGTCAGTACCTCGCTTTTTCTGGGTATTACTTACCTGGGAATAACCCTGGACTTGAATATCTATATTATCAACTTTGTATTTATACTGTGCTTTGCAGCAATTCTGAGATATGCTCCTGCCGATACTGAAGAACGGCCACTTGTCAGCAGAAAATTGAGGAAGAAGCTTAAAATAATGTCCTGCATCACTGTCCTGGTGCTTTATGCAATTGCATTATATTATTTGGACACATCGGCTTCTTCAATCATAACTTTTGCGGTATTGGTTGAATCAGTCTTAATACTACCCGTTACATACAGGCTGGCCGGCAGCATGTATGGTGCAGGTATGAAAATAAGTAATAATGGGGAGGTATGAAAATGAAAAGATTCCTTAAACCTCTAATGATTCTCATAAGTACCTTGGCTTTATTTATAGCAAGCACTTCAACAACGGCATGTTATATGTGGGTACTGAGAGAGCCGAAAATGCCTGAATCACTGATTAAAAGAGACTAAAGCTAAAAAATGAGAGCGCTTCATGCGCTCTCATTTTTTTATCACCAGTTCCTGCTTGAATAAGCCACCCTCTGCAAATGTGTTATGCAGTATATTTGTATATCCGGATAATACTTGATTGGTAACTGACAAGCCAAAGCCCCGTCCATTCCCTTTTGTGGAATACCCCTTCTTTTGTATCTCCTTCACATCGACATCTCCCTCGTATGTATTCTCAATACTTATAGTAAGGTACCCCCCACCGTCGGTCAGAGTGATATTCATTTTTTTATCCTTTGAAGCCGCTGCCGCATCAATGGCATTGTCAAGATAGTTTCCCAGCACCTCGCAGAGGTCTGTAAGCTTCATACCCGCTTCACGGATTTCATTGGTTACCCGGATCCCCACTTCTATTCCCCTGCCCTCGGCTTCATTAATCTTATTCCACAGCAGCCCGAACACCGCATACACCTTTATCCGCTGCAGTGCCAGAAGCAGATTGCTGTCCATCCTTTTTGCCTCATCAGCCACCTCAGTATAATAAGCTTTCAGTCCTTCCATGTCATTTTCCTGAATGTATCCGTAAAAGCTGTATATTGTATTGGAATAGCTGTGCTTTAACCTTCTGAAATCATTAATTAGGCTGTCTATGGTTCTGATATAGTCCTGCTGCTGGTCATACTGCTGCTCCTTCAAGGCCAGGGCACTGTTGGTAAAGTTTATGTAAAGGCTCAGTATAAGATAAAGCCACATGATTGCAACATTTATAAGAATAATGTTTTGACTTGCCACTCCAATAAAGTTTATATACATCGAATAATTAACCGTAATTACTATGAAGGTTGCAAGCATGTAAAGTGACGTTCTTATACTGTTTTTTCGCTTATATTTGTCCGTCATTTCCTGGGTCTGCCTGAAAAATTTAATTAGAAGAATTATTATTATAAACGAACCGTATATTATCAAATCCGATATCAATGATAGCAATATATTTGACTTTATCATTTCAACCGAATACCCATATATTTTTACTAAAATAAATACAGCAGATATGTCTCCTATTACAAGAGCAATACCATTGGTTATATTTGCAACTATTGATTGGAGCACGTTAAGTTTTAAAACAAAATAAGACATTAACATCATCATAAGCAAAACAGCTATGGCACGAACCCCTGCTCCAATATATTTGTCCAGATAAAATAATACATTTGCCCCAAGAGATGCTATAATAATAAACTTTGCATATGACTTCTTTTCCCTTTGAAAGTTGTATAAAGCCTGCGCCAAATATGCAAAGAGTACCATCCCAATTGTATTTATAAATATTTTATATAATATCATCATAATCCTGACCCATCCTACCCAATATATTCCGCATTTCGCTTTTTTGCTGCCTGGACATATAGCACTTTTCACCATTGGACATAATAATGCTTGAATCCCTGTAGTTTACCTCTTTTACATGGTTAATGTTGATTATGTACGACCGATGGCATCGGTAAAAGCTTTCTCCGTTCTTGTTCAAATCTTTTATGATATCCTTCAGATATCCGAAGAATTCAATGTTGCGGCTTCTGGTATGCACTACAAGCTTTTGATTTATCGACTCAACGTATATGATGTCATAGAGTTCCACTCTATAATCGCAGATCCCCGACCTGATTATGATCATTGCATCTTTGTTGTATTTTTGATTGCTCAAGTATTGGCTATATTGCTTGTCTATTGAAATCAGACATTCTTCTATGGCCTGGTATGATACCGGTTTAACAAGATATTCAAATGCTTCGATATGGTATTTAAACACCGTCATGCACAATTCCAGATGCCCTGTAATAAAGGTTATGTAGCTGTGCGGGTCATGGCTCCTTATTTGCTTGGCCAACTCCAGTCCATTCATATCTGTTTCCAGGTTGATATCAAGAAAATATGCGTTAACACCTTGTGAGTATTGTCTGGAATATTCGATTATCCTTTTGGGATTGTCAGTCATGAGGCAAATATTCGCATCTATTCCGTTTTGTTTGGCAGCCTTCTCCAGGCTTGCCTTGATACTATTCAATATGATATGCTTGTCCTCACACAGCACTAAGTTAATTGGCATCTGACTACCTCCTAACATGCTCAGAATTAACCATTACAAAAAATAATCATAACTATATGATTATTCGACATAAAACATTTTTTCCCTTTTAGCATAAACAAAATACTGCGGCATCGATTCCATATATATCGTTCTGACCTTTGCGTCTGTTAAATATTGCCTATTTGCTAATCTTTACCAAATGTATTATCCTGTCAAAAAGGATTCTGTAATATTCTTTCCACTCTTTTTCCGGCACAAAGAAGCTTAATCTGTACACCTTGTTTGAAAACCCCTTAATAAATGCCTCATAAGCCCTTATATACTCCCCTTTCTGATTTGCCCTGCTGTAATCCATAAGATAGCCGTTTTTGTTATCAACCGTTATTTCCTTGATATCGAAATTTTTGAAATCGATTACACCTACAGCGGATTCCTTCGACTTTTCAATAAACTGCTTTAACGGCTCGGAGAGCTTCCACACCTGGACAAAACCATGTATCTTCTTATCCTTGGAAATGAAATTCAGATGATATAGTATTTCCTCCCCTGCAAAGGATGCTTCGTATGCGGACCATGAATCGGGCAATTGAAAATGAAATGTATTATCCATCACATTGTAAGCCTCGAAAAGCTGCCTCGAGACCTTTGACCTTCCGATGTTTTCCGTAAATGCGGTATATGCCGCCGGAAGTCTTCCGGCATAAAAAAGTACAGAATATAAGGCTATTATTAAAACTAAAGAAAAAACGCATATAAGCTTTAATTTGTTTTTTGACATTGTTGACCCCCTCCTATAAAACTGATTTCTTAGATTACTATATTTGTATTAAGCTATATGTTGATAAAGAACAAAAGAATGATGCGACGCGGGGACACGGGGACATGGGGACGCGGGACACGGGGACGTTTCCCCTGTCCCACTTCCAGTGGGACACGCGAAACGTCCCCGTGTCCCGCGTCCCCATGTCCCCGTGTCCCCGCGTCGCATTCTTCTTATGTTGTACAGCCAATACAAATGCTGTATAATAATTTATATAAAATATATGGGGGTTTTAGCATTGAGATACATAGATTTTAGAAGTGATACGGTTACCCAGCCTACGGATGAAATGCGGGAGGCAATGGCAAAAGCAATAGTTGGTGATGATGTATACGGTGATGATCCTACTGTAAACCTTTTGGAAGAAAAAGCCGCAGAATATGCCGGCAAGGAAGCTGCTCTTTTTGTACCCAGCGGCACCATGGGGAATCAGCTGTCAGTTATGACCCACACAAAAAGGGGAAATGAGATTATTGCGGAAGAAAACTGCCATATAATACAGCACGAGGTTGGAGCTGTAGCGATATTGTCCGGTGCAATGGTGAGGACAATCAGAGGGGAAAAGGGTGTCATGAATCCCCAGGATGTTTTAAAAGCAATTCGCGGCAATGACATACACTACCCTGAAACCGGACTTATCTGCATGGAAAACGCATTGTCAAACGGAACTGTTGTACCCCTTGAGGTAATGAAAGAAATATATACTATTGCAAAAGGCCACAATATCCCTGTTCATCTTGACGGTGCAAGGCTTTTCAATGCCGCAGCATACCTGGAAGTGAATGCGGCACAGATTACTCAATATACGGACTCTGTGATGTTCTGCCTTTCCAAGGGCTTGTGCGCTCCCATAGGGTCGATGCTTGCAGGCAGCAAAGAATTCATAGAAAAGGCGAGAAAGAACCGGAAAATACTGGGAGGCGGGATGCGCCAGGCAGGAATACTTGCCGCTGCGGGTCTCATTGCCTTGGAGAAAATGTCAAAACGCATTCACATTGATCATGAAAATGCAAAATACTTGGCAGAACGCCTTATGTCGATACCGGGAATAAAGCTTAATTATGATGATGTTCATATTGACATGGTTTTCTTTGACATGGAAGAGACAGGAATAAGTTCAGACAAGCTTGTAGATCAATTATTCAAAAAAGGAATAAAGATAAACGGCGCTGAAGGCGGACTTATGAGATTCGTTACCAACAACGATATTACCAGGGAAGATATCGACTATACCATTCAGTGCATGAAAGAAATAATAAAATAGCAAAAATATGAACTCGTTCAGCCGCGGCTGGACGAGTTCATTTATCTTTAATATAACTTTTCACATTCTTGAAGACAATATCTATTGAACCGTCACCATTCCGCTTGATCTGAAATCCATACTTATTGTCTTATATTGTGTCACATCTTTCTGATATTGTTCAGTTTTTCGACTTTCTTAAAAGGAATATGAAAAAGGGGCCGCCCATTATCGAAGTCATCACTCCCACCGGAATCTCCGCCGGCTGAATCAGCACCCTGCCGACAGTATCCGCCAGCACCAGGAGTATTGATCCCAGAAGTGCCGAGTAAGGTATTACCCTTTTATTGTCTGAGCCTATAATCAGCCTGATAATATGGGGGGCAACCAGTCCCAGGAATGCTATCGTCCCTCCGGTGGAAACCACACTGCCGACAACAAGTGCACAGGTTATGAGAAGTACGTTTTTCAATGCAAAGGTATTTATGCCCAAATGATGGGCAGCATCTTCTCCCATCGTGAGTATGTTAAGCTCCCTGGTATAATACATCAGCACTGCCAAAGAGGGTATTATAAGTGCTGCAGATATGAAAAACTCATTCCAGGTTGCCATTGATAAGCTTCCCATTGTCCAGAAGACTATATGCTCAATTTTATCGTGATTCAGCATCATAAGGAAAGATATCACCGATGCAAGAAAATAGCTCACTGCAACACCGGCCAGCAGAAAGGAATTGATGGACATCCTGTTTCTTGTATATGCAAGGCTGTATACGAAAAACAGCGTGAGAACAGCACCAATAAATGCAAATACTCCTGTCGTCTCCATCCCCAAAATCCTTGCATTCAGGCCTGTGATAATTGAAATCACCGCACCCAGGGCGGCGCCCGAAGACATCCCCAGAGTATAAGAATCCACCAGGGGGTTCTTGAATATCGCCTGCATCACTCCTCCCACTGCGGCAAGCCCGGCTCCCAGGACAACTGCAAGCAGTACCCTCGGAAGCCTTATATCCATAAGAATAGAGGCGTTGACTATATCAGAATCCTTTTTTGCCAGTATTTCAATTATTTCCGCTGTACTGATTTTTACAGCTCCTGTTGATGTTGCAAAAATCAGCGTTAATATAAGAGAGGCAATCAGAAATACAAACACCTGCCAGTTTCTATTCTTTACTTTCCCCATGAGTTTCTACCGCCTTTATAATTTCTTCCTTCAATAATTTGCTGTCCGTAAGTATTGAATTGTTCCGGAACTTTATCATTTCATACAGCCTGCATGCGGCACCCCCCGTATAATCCCTGGCTGCAAAGCTCTCATCCTCCAGTATAAACAGAGGCTTGCCTTCCAGGTCCTTTTCAAGCAGGAGTTCAAGATTCTTAAGGTTTGATTTGCCCAGATACAATCCGGTCAGCACTATGGCATCGGCAGCCATGGCAAGCTCCTTATTTTGGGCATAGGCTTCCCCGGATATTCCTACAAAAGGTACCTCTTCAGCAACCTGCATATCATTTTCCTTTGAAATCTTCCAGTCAAGGTCGCCGATAGCCAGCACTCCGCTGCTGAGTTCAAAACCCTCGGAGCACAGCCTGCTTATTATATCGCTGCCGCTGCCCCCTCCGCATATGACATGAACCCGTATTCCCTTTTTCTCTATATTGGGTTTGGTCAGGGCATATATGTAAGGCTTGTTTCCTACAGGGCTGACCGATACATATATATCAGTATCAAATATTTCTTTGATGCCGTCAGCAGTCAGTGTTTCGAAGGGGGTCCCCTGCTTCATTATTGCACCTGCCTTCATCATTACAATATAGTCCCCGTATGCGGAAGCCAGATTAAGATCGTGCAGTACGGTAATTGCCGTAAGCTTCCTGTCAACACACATCTTTTTTATAAGATTCAGTATTTCCACCTGGTGCTGAAGATCCAGATGGGATACCGGTTCGTCAAGTATAAGTATATCCGTATCCTGCGCAAATGCTTGTGCAAGAATCACCCTTTGCCGCTCTCCCCCGGAAAGCTCCATAAAGCTCCTGTCCTTCAGGTGTGTTGTATTTGTATATTCCATAGCTTTTTCTGCAATCTCAAAATCTTTTCCGGTCTCTCCCTTGAGTTTGTTTATATACGGATACCTGCCCATAAGCACAACATCAGAAACCTTGAAATCAAATTCAAGAGAGGTATTCTGGGGCACAAAGGAAAGCATTCCGGCAACGGAACGATGCTTAATACCATTGATGTTTCTGCCGTCAAGATACACAGTACCCTCCTGGGGCTTAAGAGCAGCTGAAATAACTCTGAGAAGGGTACTTTTGCCCGATCCGTTAGGACCCACTATGCAAAAGAAACTCCCTTTACCGATATTCATTTCCACCTGATCAAGAACCTTTTTAAGATCATAGCTAAAGCTCAATTTTTCAACACTTATCTGATAATCCATTCTTACTCCCCCTGAATCCTCGTAACCTCGTAAACCCGCGACCAGATTTCTATTCTCCATGCAAAACCTTAGACATATCTTCTATTGCCTGTACTATTCTTGG
>ENA-UPXM01001279-UPXM01001279.1-activated-sludge-metagenome-genome-assembly--contig:-NODE-1279-length-33155-cov-5.111662_pt1 | contig 33155 bp, 31 predicted proteins | sample MGYA00238178_ERZ772708 | MGnify/ENA primary metagenome ERZ772708 (study PRJEB29002, sample SAMN05720212) | activated sludge metagenome | isolation source: anaerobic digester from wastewater... | reverse complement strand
TCCAAAGAAAGCCAGGCTGCCTGCGTCCCGGGCACGGATATATTGCAGGGCGACCACAACAATCACAACGCACATCATCAGGATGCCATAGGCGGCCAGGCTGAATAGTATTGCCAGCAGCAACACAGGCAGGGCGCTGACAATCAAGCTGGCAAGGACAAAGCACCGCGCGCCTTGTTCCTGACGTTTGCTGCGCGCTTGCCTGATGGCAAAAGCCAGGCCAGGGAGCAACACCGTCAAGCCGCCCAGCAGGCGCAGCATAAAGGGCGCTGCAGACTGAATATCTACCCAATTCAATCCAAACAGATAGTACAGATTGGTCGCGTTGACCGTGGCATGATGGTAGTGACCCATGGTCTGGCCATATAATTTGAACAGCCAGGACCAGTCGTTTTGCTCGTTCATGAAGGGCAGTACTACCGCTGATGCAAGCAACAGACCGGCCACAATCCCTATCAGGAGGTCTCGCAGCATTTTGCCAAGGTTATCCTTGTTCTTTTCCCACATAAATTGCATGATCAGAGCGAATAAACCCAGCGGCCCAACCATCAGGGCCTGGGGCTTCATTAGCACGGCGAGCACATACACCGGCAGGGCATAGCGCCAGCGCCTGCGCATGATGAACAGAACGCTGAGCATCAACAACAGGGAAGGAAGGCTGTCCACCTGTCCCCAGGCAGCACCAACCAGAATCGTTAAAGGGTTGAGCGCATACAGCAAGGACAGCAGCAATGCCGACTTGCTCCTGGCGCCGGACTTCCGGGCAACGCGATACAGGAGAAAAACAATGCACAGGTCAAAAAATACGGAAGGCAGCTTCACCATCAACTCGCTGGTGCCGCCATCGGACAGTTTGCCCAAAAGACCCAGCGGCCACAGCAGCAGCATGTAGCCGGGCGGATAATCCCGGTGGCCTTCCAGCAAATAAAACTGTCGCGGGCCGTATTGAGCCATATCGTTGGCCCAGGCCCGGAAAGCGCTCAGATCCACCGGGAAACCGGGCGCAAGAATCGCAACCGCAAGCCGAATAATCAGCGCATTGTATAATACAAGAAACAGCGCTCCATATTCACGTCGCCTGTTTGAATCCGCAAGCAACAGATTGTCCTGATTTCGCGCTGCTTTGGTCAGCATCAGCATGCCACAGGACGACAGCAGACCAATGATCAGCAACCAAGGCGCGAAGGGAGAACGCTCAGTCAGATCCGCCGGGCCGGGCTGCGCGGCAGGTTCCTGTTTTTCCCAGCTGTACACAACAGCCTGCTCCGGCACCTCCTCAACAGCCATTAAGGAGATCGAATCAAAGCAGGCTTCCCCCTCTGCTTCGCCCGAATAGCCGCCCAGCCGCGCGAAAACAGTGACTGACCGTTGTGCGGGGCCGGTCTGACCATAGATCTCTACTGTTTGCCAGACATCTGACTGATAAACCGATTCGGAAAACACATAGACTCCGGCAATGGACAGGTTGGCCCCGCGGCCGCCATGCGCGTTTGACAGGATCCGACCGGTCAAGCGGTATACTGTGTCCGGCCATACATTGACCGTTTGTGCAAACCTGGCATCATTGGGCACAAGGTTGATGACCCGCGCCGCAGCACCATCCTCCCCTGTCACAACCTCATATAGAGTAACATCGTTGTAACCCAAATAAGATTCTGTGTACCAACCTTCGGGCAGGCCATCATCCCCAAGCCTGTCAAAACCTCCATTGACCAACAACTCAGAATCGTAGATAGCTGCCTCCTCAACCGGTATGCCCGGCCACCGGATAAGAAGCGCTGCCGCCAGAAGCAGTATGCCAATTGCTATCTTTCTCTTTCTTGTCATACATACACCTTTTAATTTTCATGCAAGACATCCTCGTGAAAGCGGATGCCTGCCCTGGTAATCTCGAGATAAGCCAAACGCCAGGGGCTGGGGGTCTTGGCAAGATACTCGCCTGCCGCGCTGAGGAGCGATTGTTTCTTGCGCGGAGAAATGCTTATCAGCCCGCTGCCCAGTCTGCCATCCGGGCGATATTTGACTTCTATAAAATACAAGATACCCTGCCGGCTGGCAATCAGATCGACTTCGCCGCCCCGGGTACGCAGGCGTCTTTCCTTAATTGCATAGCCCTTTTCTATCAGATAGGCTTCGGCCAGGCGCTCGCCCTTCAGCCCCAGATCGTACTGACTCATCCGTTCAGTATGCGCGTCAGAAAGCTCATGCGGTGTACAGGAGAGGGGCCATAGGTTCGGATGGCTTGAATATGCTCGCGTGTGCCATAACCTTTGTGACGTGCGAAGCCATATTGGGGATACTTCTGATCCAGCTCCATCATCAGGCGGTCCCGGGTCACCTTGGCCAGGATAGACGCGGCAGCGATGCTGTAGCTGATAGCGTCTCCCGATACCAGGGCGCGCTCCTCGCCTGCGAGGCCGACATGTTCCACCGCGTCCACCAGGAATAAATCGGCTTTGGCATGCTGTCCCGCACGGCGCATGGCCAGCCGGGTGGCTTCCAGGATGTTCATGGCGTCAATCTCATCCTGATCCGCGCTACCAAGGCCAAAATAGATCGCGTGCTCTACGATCTGCTCATAAGCTGCCTCCCGCTGCTTTGGGGTGAGCTGCTTTGAATCCAGAATGTTTTTCAGGCACGGCTCGCGTGGCATCACTACGCAGCCTGCCATCACGCATCCGGCCAGCGGACCGCGGCCAGCCTCGTCTATACCGGCAAAGACCAGACCGGATTCCCACAAGGCCAGGTCATGCTGATACAGGCTTAAACAGCGCTCAGCCTTGCTCATGGGGTGACCCCTCCGGAATCTCCAGGGTTATGCGTCCAAGCTTGCCCGAACGGAACTCATCCAGCACACAGACTGCGCCACGCTCAACATCCATCTCCCCGCCGCGCAGCAAAAACCCGCGGTTTTTACAGATGTCTTCGAGCAGTTGAGGGCCGCGCAGGCTTGGATTCTTAAGGTTGTAACGGGAAATGATTTCATTTGGAGCGATGGTCATCAACTCATCAAGCAAGGACAGCGACAAGCGGTACACATCGACCACCTCATCGCGCACAGCGGCAATATATGTCAGCCGTCTGGCAGCCAGCGGATCGTCCAGCTTGGGCCATAGCATGCCCGGGGTATCCACCAACTGCAGTTGAGGAGAAGCCTGTATCCACTGCGGCGCGCGCGTAATGCCGGGACGATCCTGGACCTTGAAAGCGGCGCGGCCAGCCAGATAATTGATCAGCGTGCTCTTCCCAACGTTGGGAACACCAACCACCATGGCGCGCACACTGCGGGTGATGCCTCTTTTCTGGGAGCGCGCCAGGCGTTCAGCTGCCAGTTGTTCCACAGCAGAGAGGATGTTTTTCTTGCCTTTGGGCATCGTCACAGCCAGGCAATGGATGCCCTGATTGGAAAAATATGCCAGCCATTCCTTGGTTCCAGTTGGATTTGCCAGGTCGGATTTATTCAACAGCAGCAGGCGCGGACGATTCTGGAGCAGCAGATCCAGATCCAGATTGCGGCTGGATAAAGGGAGCCTGGCATCGCACAGTTCAATGGCAATATCAATACGCTTGAGCTGTTCTGTCAGCAGGCGCCTGGCCTTGGCCATATGCCCGGGATACCAGCCGATTGACTGTTGCATGAGCCACCCCTTTCCTGGTAAAAGTATCATGATTCACTACAGATTGCAAGGAAACCGGGGACCAGAGGTTGACATGAAATCCTTTGAAATGATAGGATGATCCATCGGCTTTGACGAAGGACAACCCCTGGAGGAATTTTCTCGCAGAGAGGGCCGCGCATGCTGGAAGCGGACCAGGAAAAGACAGGGCATTCACTTTTGAGCCGCCGGGCTGAACAGGATTGTAGGTCAGGCCGTTTCCCGCGTTAAGGGCATGAGCGTGCCAAGGCACGGAATTTGGGTGGTACCACGCGCACTGACGTCCCATGCATCGCATGGGATTTTTGTTGAGGAGGACATTGTGAAAGAAACCCTGTTAATCATGGAGCAGGAGGCAGTTCAAGCCATTGCGGCAGCCGCGGGCGCCAGTGAGCTGGAGCAGATCCGCCACCGGTATCTGGGCAGAAAAGGCGCGTTGACGCTGCTGCTTAAAACCTTGGGCGGTCTGGGACCGCAGGAGCGGCGCGACGCGGGTCAGGCAGCCAACCAGGTCAAAGAGCGCATCGTGCAAAGCCTCCAGGAACGGGAACAGGAAATGCTGGCCAAACAATCAGTTATAGAGGGCGAAATGGATCTGAGTTTGCCAGGCATTCAGCCGGATATCGGCGGACTGCACCCGATCACACAGATGTGCTATGACCTGAATGACGCCTTCCTGTCCCTGGGCTTTGAGGTGTTTGAGGAAGATGATATCACCAGTGAGCTGTACGCCTTTGACAATCTCAACTTCCCGCCTGAGCATCCCGCCCGGGACAGTATGGATACCTACTGGCTCAAAGGCTGCGAGGGCAAGACAGGGGCTCAGCGCCTGTGCCTCCGGCCGCATCTGACCGGCGCCAGCGTGCGTTATCTCCAGCGTTATGGCGCGCCGGCGCGGTTTGTCTATCCGGGGCGGGCCTTCCGCAATGAGACGACTGACGCCCGCCACGAGCGCGCATTTTACCAATATGAAGCGCTGATTGTTGATAAGGACTTCTCATTTGCCTCCGGCCTTCTGTTGATACGCACCATATTAAAGAAAGTCTTCGGCCAGGACGTGGCGGTGCGCATGCGCTCTGGCTTCTTTCCTTTTGTGGAACCGGGCTTTGAGATCGATATGCTGTGCCTGGTGTGCGGCGGCAGTGGATGCAAGGTATGCAAGCATGTGGGCTGGATTGAGGTGATGCCCGGGGGTACGCCGCATCCCAATGTGCTGCGCGCAGCGGGGCTTGACCCGGATATATACAGCGGCTTTTACATCAATATCGGCCTGGATCGCCTGGTCATGATGCGCTACGGAGTGGATGATGTCCGTTTATTCCGCAGCGCTGACCTGCGCTTCCTCAACCAGTTCCGATAAGGAGGACCAGAAATGAAAGTATCACTCAACTGGATTCGTGAGTACCTGGATCTGCCAGAGTCGCTGGATCTCAAAACCCTTTCACACGACCTGACCATGCGCACAGTGGAGGTGGAAGGAGCAATCAACCCTGCGGACCAGCTGAACAACATTGTGGTTGGCCTGATTAACGACATCCAGCCCCACCCGCAGGCTGACCTGCTGAAGGTGTGCCTGGTGGATGTCGGGACTGACGCGCCAAGCACTATCGTATGCGGCGGCAGCAACATCAAGGTTGGCATGCAGGTAGCCACTGCCCTGCCCGGCGCCATGGTACGCTGGCACGGCGAGGGCGATCCGGTCATGATCAAGAGCACCAAGCTGCGCGGCGTCAAAAGCGATGGGATGATTTGCGCAGCAAGCGAAATCGGCTTGGAAGAGCTGTTCCCGGCGAAGGACGATCACGAAATTCTGGATCTGAGCATCTTTCCGGCCAGCCCCGGCACACCCCTGGCGGCCGTCCTTGAACTGGATGATATTGTGCTTGAAATCGACAACAAATCCCTTACCAACCGTCCTGACCTGTGGTGCCATTATGGACTGGCGCGCGAGCTGGCTTCCATTTATGCCAAGGAACTCAAGCCGCTGCCTGCTTTTCAGCCGCCTGAGAATCCGGTGCGTTTTCCGGTGACGATTGACGATCCTGGCCGTTGCAGACGCTATGCCGCCTTGCAGTATGAAGGGCTTAGCAACGAGCAGTCGCCCCATTGGCTGCGCGTCAGGCTTTGGAAGGTCGGCATTCGTCCCATCAGCAGCCTGGTAGACGTCACCAATTACACAATGCTGGCCATCGGTCAGCCTACCCATGCCTTTGACAAGAATACAATCCGTGATGAAATTATCGTTCGTACAGCCAGAAGCGGAGAGCAGCTGACGCTCCTGGATGATAAAAAGCTGCAGCTTTGCACCGATGATTTGATGATCTGCGACCGCCATCAACCCATCGCCCTGGCCGGCGTCATGGGCAGCAAGGATGATTCCATTTTGCCGGAAACGAGCAGTATCCTGTTGGAGATCGCAAATTTTGAACCAAGAGGGGTGCGCCGCAGCGCAGCGCGCTATCAGGTGCGCACCGAATCCGCCATCCGCAACGAGAAGGGGCTGGACACACAGCGTGTGGACCAGGCCATGGCAGTGGCCGATCACCTGATTCACGCCCTGTATCCTGATGCCCGCATGAGCGCCTACATGGATGAGTACCCGGTCAAAACCCGATGCCCGGTGATTCAGGTCAGCCTGGACTGGCTCAGCATACGGCTGGGCCGGGCCATAAGCGCCAATCAGGCGCGGGAAGTGCTGGAACCGCTTGGCTTTGCAGTGGAAGAAAACGGGCAGAACCTGATGGTACGGGTGCCTTCATGGCGTGCGACAGGCGATGTCAGTCAAAAAGACGATGTGCTTGAAGAAATCGCGCGCATGATCGGCTATGAACACTTTGACTTCATACCGCCAACAGTTCGCCTGCATAAGGCGGTCAATCAGCCGGGAATCCAGCTGGAACGCAGAGTGCGTGAATACCTGGCTTTCAGCTGCGGCATGCGCGAGGTGTACACCTATCCCTGGATACATCGCCAGTTCCTTGATGCGGCAGGCGTGCAGGTGTCAGCATGCCTGGAATTGTCCTCGCCTCCATCACCGGATACCGGCACGCTGCGCTCCTCTCTGGTGCCTGCCATGCTGGAAGTGGTTGAAAAGAACCTGCGCTACTTTGATGATTTCCGTGTGTTTGAACTGGCCCAGGTTTACTCGGCAAAGGAAACCCGTAAAACGCAAGGCGGCGAGGAATTGCCTTTGCAGCAGCGCTTCCTGGCCGGTGCACTGGTGGGCAGGGACGCACGGTTGCTGTTTCGACAGGCCAAGGGTATTTTGGAAAGCCTGCCCCGCGCCGTGATGTCTCAGCCGCTGGCCTTCGCTCAGCGTGAGCAGCCCGCCTGGGCCGATTCCAAGGCCTGGCTCAATATTCTTTGCTGTGACGTCGTAATAGGCCACCTGGCGCTGCTGAGCAGCCCGTCAGCCAAGGCAGCGGATATCAAGCACGCGCAAGCAGTGCTGTTTGAACTGAACATGGAGGCCTTGCCTCCCCTAGCTTCACGCACAAACAGCTACCAGCCGCTGCCTCTCTTCCCCAGGGTGGCGCAGGATTTTTCCGTGCTGCTGGATGAGAAGGTCAGCTGGGCTGAAGTGCAAAGCGCGTTGGAGAAATCTGTGATCGACCTGACCTTTGTGGAGGAATACCGAGGCAAACAGATCCCGGAAGGTAAAAAATCCCTGACATTCACAGTGACTTTTGGCTCGGACAAGGGCACGCTTACCAGCCAGGAAATCGAGGAAAAGATGGGCAGCATCAATAAAAAGCTGCAAAAACTGGGTGGCGAACTGCGTATATAGTGCAAGCCTGCCCATGCATCAAGGAGAAGATCGCTGAAAACAGCAGTCTTCTCCTTGTACTGTCATTGATCTATGAATCGTTCACATCTCCACGATGGTGGATTCGGGCAGCTTTCCGATGATCTGGGTGACCAGCTTGCAAAAGGATTCGCGGATCGCCTCGCCGGCTGCCAGCACCTCTTCATGATGAATCTGTTTATCCAAAACTCCGGCAGCCATATTGGTCACCGTGCTGATGCCTAGCACGCGCATACCGCAATGCCTGGCCACAATTGTTTCCGGCACTGTGGACATCCCCACCAAATCAGCGCCCAGAATGCGTATCATGCGGATTTCTGCCGGGGTTTCGTAGCTGGGTCCATTCATCCAGCAGTACACGCCCTGCTTGGCCGACAAGCCCAGCTTCTGCGCCTCCTCCAAGGCCAGCGTGCGCAGTTCGCTGTCAAAAGTCTGGCTCATGTCCGGAAAACGAGGGCCAAAGCGATCCAGGTTGCGGCCGCGCAGCGGGTTGCGACCGCTGAGATTGATAAAATCTTCCAGAATGACCAAATCGCCAGGCCGGTAGTCAAGGTTGACCGCACCGGCGGCGTTCGTCACAATCAAGGTGTTGACGCCCAGCAGGCTCATGATTCTCACCGGCATGGTGACCTTGTCCATGCTATAGCCCTCATAGCTATGGAAACGTCCGGACATCAGCAAAACCCGGTGATCCCGGATGGTGCCTACGATGAAGCGCCCCGCGTGGCCGGGCACTGTGGACTCCGGAAAGCCCGGAATCTCGTCATAGGCAATGGAGATGGGGTCCAGCAGCTCTTCCTCAAAGCCGCCCAAACCCGATCCCAGAATGACCGCGGTATCCGCCGGGCCGCAGGAATGCTCGATCATGCTGGCTGCACGCTTGAGATCCTTGTAATCAATCATTGCAAATCCTCCACTTCGTCAAGAAAGGATACAGCGTTGAAGCGCTGCGGCAAACCAAAATACGCCGCGATTGTCGCTGCGATGTCCGCAAAACTGCCGCGGTCCTCCAGGTGGCGGTGCTTCTGGCTTAGGGTTTGCCAAGCCAGAAGAGGCGCGTATTCCCTGGTATGGTCAGTACCCTTGAATGTAGGATCACAGCCATGGTCCGCAGTAAGAATCAGCAGATCATCACCGGTCATTTTGTTTTGAATAGCAGGCAGCACGCTGTCAAAGGACAGCAGGGCAGCAGCGTAGTTTTCCGGATCGCGCCGATGGCCATAAAGCATGTCAAAATCCACAAGGTTCACAAAAAGCAGGCCGCTGAAATTCCGATCCATACAGCGCAATGTCGCTTCGAGACAAGCCTTGTTGCCCGCGGCGTGATCGGAAAGCGTCAACCCCCGGCCCGCAAAGATATCTTCAATCTTGCCAACGCCGATCACCTGATGCCCGGCTTCCTTCAGGGCGTCAAGCACGGTTTCTCCCTGCGGTTCAAGGGAATAATCCCGCCTCGCGGCGGTGCGTTTGAAATTGCCGCGCCTGTCACCGATAAAGGGACGCGCAATCACACGCCCTACCGCGTGCTCGCCCTGCAACTGGTTTCTGGCGATGCGGCAAAACTCATAGAGCTGCCCGGTGGGAACGACGGCCTCATTGGCAGCAATCTGGAAGACGGAATCCGCCGATGTATAGACAATGGGAAAACCTGTGCGCTGATGCTCCTCACCCAGCTCCTCAATGATGGCTGTGCCGCTGGCTGCGTAATTGCCCAGTGTCTTTCGTCCGATAGCGTGTTCAAATCGCCGGATGACCTGCTCGGGAAAACCATCAGGATAGACAGGAAAAGGCGCCTTGAGCGTGACTCCGGCGATTTCCCAGTGTCCGGTGGTCGTGTCCTTGCCAGGAGAAACCTCCTTGAGCCGCGCGCTGATCCCGGCTGCCTGCTCATCCAGGGGCAGGCAAGCCTGTGGAATGGCCCCCAGACCCAGCTTTTCCAGGTTGGGAAGGCGCAGCCCGGTTGCCCTGACTGTGTTTCCCAGGGTGTTGGCGCCTGAATCGTCATACTGTGCAGCATCAGGCAGTTCCCCCACGCCAACCGAATCCAGAACGATCAAAATGACTCGTTTCATATTCTGTCCTCCTGAGGAGATTATACACCATTTTCACTTCTGTTCGGCAAAAATCTGTTCACCATGTATAATGTCCTTGAGGTGAGCGCATGGACTTGATCGCGACAGCGGCTTTCGGGCTGGAGGGTGTGGTTAAGCAGGAACTGCAGGATTTGGGCTTTGACGCAAAGGCAGAGCAGGGAGGCGCCCGGTTTGAAAGCGACCTGACGGGAGCCTTTAAAGCCAACCTGTGGCTGGCCTGCGCGGATCGTGTGCTTTGGATATTAGGCGAACAGAAGGTCACCAGCTTTGAAGCCCTGTTTGATTTTGTGTCTTCCATCCCTTTTGAGGATATCCTGCCAAAGGATGCATCGTTTCCGGTCAACGGCAATTGTGTGCGCAGCCGGCTCATGAGCGTAAGCGACTGCCAGCGCATTGCTAAAAAAGCAATTGTGGAACGTCTGAAACGAACATGTAAGGTGAATTGGTTTCCGGAAACCGGTGCCCGCTATCCCTTCACCATCACGCTGCACAAAGACATCGCCCGCCTGACCCTGGACACGTCGGGCGAAGCGCTTCACAGGCGCGGATACCGTACCTGGGTGGGGGAAGCACCGCTGCGGGAGACGCTGGCGGCCGCGCTGATCCGTTTATCCCCCTGGACACCTGAACAGACGCTGGTGGATCCTTGCTGCGGCAGCGGCACCTTACTGATAGAAGCGGCCTTCATGGCAATGGACCGGGCAAGCGGGCTCAACCGCAGCTTCATCATGGAGGATTGGGCGCAAACCGACCTTGCGGCCTGTCAGCGGCTGCGTGAACAAGCAAAGCAGCTGTTCATGCCTGACGCGCAGTTTGAGATTTTTGGCAGCGATATCTCTTCTGAGGCGCTCAGCCTGTGCAGACGCCACCTGCGTCAAGCCAATTTGCAGAATAGAATTCGTATTGCCCAAAGCGATCTGAAGGATTTTCGCTTGGCGCGGGACAAGATCTGCTTCATCACCAATCCACCTTATGGCGAGCGGCTGGGAGACCGTCAGGAAGCTGCCAGGGTGGCCCGTGCGCTGGGCGACCTCAAGCGGGCCCATCCTGGCGCGGCCTTATGCGCCATCACAGCAGACCAGTCATTTGAAAAGCATGCGCGATGCCGCGCTGGCAGTCGCCGGCGGCTCTACAACGGGCGGCTGGAATGTGAATTTTTAGTGATGAAGGGAGATTGCTGAAGCCTTTCAGGGTGTTTGCGGCTGCTCGCTGAAATCCTCTTCTGCCGCCGGCAGGCAGTCACAGACCATGACCCAGGCATCTTCCTGGTTGTCCGCATAATACTGCGGCCGCACCCACACCTTGAAAAAACCCAGGGACTTGTACAGGTTGATGGCCGGCTGGTTACTCGTACGCACCTCCAGGGTCATGTACTTCCCTCCAAGGTTGGCAGCATACTGCATGAGCGATTGCATCAGCGCCCTGCCAATGCCCAGTCCGCGCACGGCTTCATCCACCACAATATTGGTCACATGGCTTTCCTCAAAGATCATATGGGCGCCTGCAAAGCCGAGCAGGCGCCCGCCCTGCTCAGCCACTACATAGCGCGCGACCGGGTTGCTGCGCATTTCATATTCAAAATCCGCCAGCGTCCATGGCATCGAAAAACTTGACGCCTCCAGCCGCGCAGCCTCCGGGGCATCCTGGATGCTCATCCTGCGGATCTTATAGTTCATGTCCATCACGCATGGCGCGCAGGCGCTCCGCCTGCGGCGCGCGCAAATACAGGGGCATCAGCTGACCGGGGTCTACTGCTTCGCGCATCTTTTCCATCGCCAGACAGGCTGCATGACCTGCGCCGGGCTGCACCAGGTGCGGCGGGGCGATCAGCGCGCGCTGCCCCAAAATACGAACGATCTGATCATGATATACTGGCGCGCCATCCCCCAGAAAGTACAGGCGTTCTCCCAGCGGGCTGACAGCATCCAGAAACTCTGCCAATTTCAGGGCGCAGTCATTGATCAAGCGCTTGCCGTCGCGAAAAGCGGCGCCATAGACCTGAGATGATCTCGCGTCACGGATCGTGCATATGACCGTATCCGCCATACAGGCTCCCCAGGCCATGGCTTCCAGCGCATTGATGGCAATGCAGGGAAGACCCATGCCCCGCGCCATTCCCTGAGCAGCCGCAACACCGATACGCACGCCGGTAAAAGAGCCTGGCCCCACAACACAGGCCAAGTGAGTGAGGGTTTCCCGCGGGACGCCGGATTTTTGCAGAGCTTCCTGCACCATGGGCATGAGGCTTTCAGAATGCGTCAGACGGTTAACCGCACGAGCCTCATAGCGCAAAACACTTTGTTCCATGACCGCAACGCTGCATACCGGCCCGGAGGTGTCCAAAGCAAGAATGGTCATGGCATCTGCTCCCTTGGTGGATTCGTAAAGTCAAGCAGGCGAAAACCGCCAGCGGCATGCAGGACAAGCTCACGGCTGTGCTCATCCAGCGTTCGGATGGCAACTTCCAGATGCTTACGGGGCACAAGTCCCTTCGCACGCTCATGCCACTCGATCAGGGTAATGCCTTCTCCGCCGATCAATTCATCCAAACCCGACAGCAGAAGCTCCTCCGCATCCTGGATGCGATACCAGTCAAAATGGCGGAGATCAAAGCCATGTTTTGTTTGATATATATTCAGCAATGTAAACGTAGGGCTGGTCACCGGGCTTTGAACCCCCAAGCCGGCGGCAATGCCGCGGGCAAACTCACTTTTTCCCGCGCCCAGGTCGCCGCTGAGCAATACAACATCACCGTCAAGGAGCGACTGCGCCAGCATGGCGCCAATGGTCCGGGTCTGTTCAGCGCTGTTTGAGCGCAGCACGTTCTTCGTCATCTACTTCCTTCATTAAAATTGACAGCCTTTTATACAGCACAAACACTATCAGGCTGTTGATCAGGCCCTTGATCAGATTAAAGGGCACAATCGCTCCAAAGAGGTAGGCGTTCAGCGACAGGCCGAATTTCTGCAGGCCCGCTTCAAAACCCCCGGGGAAATATACCGGCAGCATGATATAGCGGTTGCTCAGCACGCCCATCAGGACCATCAGCACAATACCGATCCCCATGCCATAAACCGCCCTTGCGCGGGTGCGCTTCCGGCGGTATATCAGCGTTGGCGGCAACAGCAAGGAGAGCCCGAGCAGAAGATTTGCCAGTTCGCCAATGCCTCCGGTGGTGCCGCCCAGAATGTGCACAACATTGGTGACCAGCAAGGCAACCACCATCATCAGCGGGCCTACTGAAAAGCCCAGCAGCATCAGCGGGGCAAAGGAAAAATCCAGCTTGAGCCAGGGAGCGAAAAAAGCCAGGGGAATTTCGGGAAAATAGCTGAGGATGATGGCCAGTGCCGTCATCAGAGCAGAAAAGGTCAGGTTTACAGTGCGGGTGTGTGTGCGTTGCATGATCTTCCCTCCTAAAGCAGTGATTCGCCCCAAGCAAGGTTTGGGACGAACTCATGGGCATCATGCCCGCCTTCTTTCATCCAGACTATACTGTCGGCCATGGAATCACACCATGTCAGCCAAATGGCTCGCGGGCTTTTACCGCCGGTGGGGAATTGCACCCCGCCCCGAAGACGCTTGGTTTGAAATTAATGACAATATACCATCAAAATGACGGCATGGTCAAGGCCGCCCGGTCAGGCTGGCGTTTTATTCCAGACGAAGCGGTCCCTGGGCGCGGACATCCAGGACGTGGCAACAGCCGGCGCCAAAGAGTATTTCCATGGTCTCAATGAAGCGAGGCAGAATGTCCTGGGGCACGAAATTAAGTGTGGTTCCGGCAAATCCCCCGCCATGGATGCGGCAGGCGCCGCGGCCTGAAAGCACCTGACGAGCCGCTGCCAAAGCCAGCGCGATGGGCTGATCATGGTCGCTGACTGAGATGTTTTGCAGCTGTGTCCAGGAAGACAGGCCCGAATCGTTGACTGCCTTGAAGAAATCATCCAGCCGTCCATCCTGAAGGGCGGACGCCGCGTGCACAACCCTTTGGTTTTCCTGATAGTAATGAATGGCGCGCAGCACAGCGCGATCCCCCGCGGTACGGCGCACAGCGGGCAGAGCTTTCAGAAACTGTTCAAAGCTGATCTCCCGCAGCACCTTTCCGCCCGCGGCCGCCGCAGCGGCCTTCATCTCAGCCGGAATGGCCGCATAAGCCGGTGTCAGATCGTCATGACTGCTGTCCGTGCTGACCACCACCATCGCATAGCCGGCCTGAGCAAAGGAAAATTGCAGACTTTCCACCTGAGGCTGCTCGCTGCCAAAATCGATCCGCACCATACCGCCGCAGGAGGAAGCCATTTGATCCATCAGCCCGCTGGGTTTCATGAAATAAACATTCTCGGCATACTGCCCGATTTTTGCGCGCGTCACAGCATCTATGATAGTGCCATTGTAGAGCACATCGAAGGCATGACAAACCAGCACTTCAAAGGCGGCTGATGAAGACAGGCCGGAGCCTGAGAGCACCTGGGAGCTCATCACCGCGTCAAAACCGCCGCAGGCATACCCCGCTGCCTTCAAGCCCGCAGCCACGCCACGGATTAATGCCAATGAGGTGCCAGCTTCGTCAGGTACGACGTCCAGCGAGTCCAGCGTCAGTTCCAGCACAGGGTAACCTTCGCTGTGAAGGCGTATCCGCAGGTCCTTCCGCGGGCTGATAACCGCCATGGTATCCAGATTGACAGCGGCTGCCAGCACCAGACCATGGTTGTGATCGGTGTGGTTGCCGATGATCTCAACCCGTCCGGGCGCGCTAAGCGCTACAGGACGTACGGCGGCAGGAAATCGTTGTGTATGCAGCTCCTTTAATCGTGCCAGGCGGTCGGTCTGGCTTAACGATGTCATTGATAAGCTCCTTTATCATATATTTCCTGCCAGAAGGCCAAGAACTCCTCTAACCCCAGCTCGCGAAGCTGTGCATCAAAGGCGTCCAGCTGCTCATCGCTCACATCCCATTCCCCCAGGACAAACCGCGCGATGGACTCATCCACGAAGCGCGCCAGCTTCATCTGAAGCGGTAAAACCCGTTCATGCTCAGCGGCGCTTAAAAGACGATCCGGAAAAGGCAGGGTAGCGATGTCCGCTACCTGCCGGATCTGTCGGGTGAATATCCGCACGTTGGGATCGTTGTAGTTCATTTGGAATTCATCATTGGTAATCCCCGGTGTTGACTGGTCAGAGGCGATAATGGAACGCGCCAAATAAGTTCTGTCCCCCGCTTCGTGCAACAAACGCCAGCTTCCATCGCCATCCACAACAAAATCTTCGTCTTCAAGCCCGATACCGGCCAGAATGGCGCCTTGGGGTGTATAAAGTGCATCTACCCAGGAAAGCATCCCGGGGATATCGGTACAGGCACTGGTCAATGCGAAAGTGCCGTAGAAAACCGGACTGGCTACCTGGCGATAAACCTGCCGGCCCTCATACATCAAGGGCATCATCGCCTGGTATTGCGAGCTCCATTCCATGGGGACCACATTGGTGGGCAACGGCGCAAAGAAAGCGCCATAACGATTGGTACCCTTGGCATCGGTCTGCCTTCGCAGGGCATCAACAGTGGTGAAAGCATCCCTGTCAAACAATTCATTCGCGTACATCCTGCGGCTCCAGCGCAGGAATTCCCGGAAAGACGGTTGCGACGGCATGAACTGCACTGTGCCTTCCCGGACAAAAATATTGTAATCATTGGCGATCAAGCCCCAGGCATGCGCCAGATACTTCAGATCATATGGACCGATAAAACTCAGCGGCACCTCATCGTTGCGGCCATTGCGATTGGGATCACGCGTTTTGAACGCAGTAAGGACTGCTTCCAAATCTTCAATCGTTACAGGCATGGACAGCTTGAGATTGTCCAGCCATTCCTTGTTGATCCAAAGAATGTTCTGACCCGGGGTCCGGTTGACAAACGGCAGGGCTGCAATGACTCCGTCCGGCAGGGTGATGGCATCCCGGATGGACGGATCCGCCTGCATCAAGGCATAAAAATGAGGCGCGTGCTGCGCCAGGTAAGGCGCCAGATCAATCAGGACGCCTCGGCGGTAAAGCTCCTGTGCGCTGACAGGATCCAGCCTGGCTTTGAACAACACCTCCGGCAGGCTGGCATCCTGCGGACTCAAGCCAGTCAGCCTGGCCTGATACTTGTCCAGATCATCATACTGCTCAAAGGTAAAACGAATTCCTGTTAATTCCGCCATACGCTCAAAAAACAGGTTGTCGGACCAATAACGGCCGGTGTCCGCTTGCTCATAGCCCATCATGGACAAGGTCCGCTCGCTGTCATCCTGAGAAAACGCGCCTGGCGTACACAGAAGCATCGCGAGCACAAGAATAAGGCCAAAAATCTTTTTCAAAGGGTTCTCCTCCAATATCAGCCGTTCACAATGATTATAGCAGATTGACCGAAGTGAGCAAGATTTCGATTAACCACAAAACCAACAGATGGCCCGGATAAGCCAGGTAGCTAAACCACTTGGGGAGTTTCAATCCGCTTTTGGTATCAATCAGCATGAGTGGCAAAGCCAGAATTGCCAAGTTTTGCAGCTTCACCATCCCCAGCAACGTACCAAATGCCCGGTTGAGCACCTCAATCGGGGTGGAGGTCACAAAAGAAAGCAGGCTGAGGGGCAAGATCATGCCACCGCCTTCCCAGCTCAGGCAAAACGCAATCATCATGGCAGCCAGTCCCCCGCGGCTGTTGCGGGCCAGATGCATCAGAATAATCAACAGCACACCGCGCCAGCCATAGTCCATCTTAAACATGGCGCTCAGCAAAAGAGCCAATGCGGGCGCCCAAACCTGGCTGTAATACCACCGGTAACGCATGCCTATAATCGCCAGAACCCCCAGCAGCAATGTGACGATCACATTAAATTGCGTCAGGGAGTGCTTGAGCGCAAGCATGAAGGGATACTGGGACACCACCGCCAGTATCAACAGCCTCAGGGCATATTTCCATATATTCCTTGTACGCTCCGCTCCAATGACAATGCCCCAGCAAAACAAAGGAAAAGCAATGCGGCCGATCATGCGCAGCCATCGCTCGCCAGGAAAAAAGATGACACCCACATGATCCACAATCATGGTGATAATGGCTACCAATTTCAGCAGGGACTGGTCGCGGTTGGGCAGTGACATGGCCGTCTTCGTTTCTTGCATACGCTCACCTCTATGCCAGTATACGAACCATCACCCACGCGCGCAAGAGGAAATCCGAAATCCGAAATCCGGATGCATGATATTGCCCGACACAGGTGTTCATGATAGGATATCTCAATAGAAAGGCAGGCTTGATGAACGGATGAGCTCCCTCGCACTGGATTCCGCTGCGCTGGCAGCCAGGACCATCCTGGAAAGCAGCGGTGAAACCTACAGGGCTGAAGAAACAGCGCTGCGGATGTGTGCTGCCTTCCACCTGCAAAACGTGCAGATTATAGCCTTTCCCACCGGGTTTGTGCTCACTGCGACCACTGAAAACGGACATGAGACACGCGTCTTTCGCATTCAGGAGCGTAACATTCGCCTTGACAGGATTGACGCTGTCAACAGTATCTCGCGCCTGGCGGTAAGCGGTCAGCTCACCGCCAGGGAGGCCTGCGACCAATTGGTTGCCCTGCGGGCCCAGGCTTCTCTGCCCTGGTGGCGCACCTGCTTATATTATGCCCTGGCTTCAGCCTTTTTTACTGTCATGTTCGGCGGGGGAGCCTTTGAGTTCCTGATGAGTTTCGTCATCGGTTATCTGGTGCAATCACTGCAGATACCCCTGATCAGGCTGAATATCCCAAGCCAGCTGCAATCTTTTTTGCTGGGCTTTTTTTCCGCCCTCTCCGCTTCACTCCCGCTTGCGTTGTTTGGCGGCTTGCAGGAAGCGGTCATCACCGGCGTGATTATGCCCCTGCTCCCCGGCCTGGCCATGACCAACGCTGTCAGGGATACGATCCGCGGTGATCTGATCTCAGGTTTGGCCCGAAGCGCGGAGGCGTTGATTTCAGCGATACTCTTGTCCGCCGGTGTCGCGGCTGCCCTTTTTTTCTGGGGTAGATATGGATAGTGTAATTCGCGCGCTGGCTTGCATGGGCGCTGCTTGTTTTTTTGGCATGCTTCTCCGACAGCCCAAAAACACACTGGTGTACACCGCCATCATCGGCCTGGCCGGATACCTGGTATTTTTATTGCTTGGGCAGGGGTTGCTTGCTTTCTTCTTTTCCGGTCTGCTGGTGGGCATCCTGTGCGAACTGACTGCCAGAATGATCAAGCGAACCACCACCCTGCTGCTCCTCAGCTCCATCATCCCCACCGTGCCCGGCCTTGGATTGTTCCGTTCAATGATGGCCCTGTCGGAAAACAACATGGATCTGGCCTTGTCAATCGGGGTTGAAACCCTCGCCGGCATCGGCGCGATTGCGCTGTCGCTGACCATTGCCACAGCCATCTTCAGCTGTTTCAGGCCAGCCTGCAGACCTAACTCCACAACATAAAGGAGAGCATATGCATTTACTGATCACCAATGACGACGGAATTCAAGCGCAGGGGATCCTGACCCTTGCCCGCGTGGCGGTAAAAGCCGGACACACCGTAATGATCGTAGCGCCGGCTACCCAGCAAAGCGCGACCGGTCACCGGTTGACCATCAATGAATCCCTGATGGTGCAAACCCGAAGCATCGACCCGGATTTTGAATCCTTTGCTATCAATGGCACGCCGGTAGACTGCGTGAGGATTGGGCGCAAGCTTTCTGACAGGCCTTTTGATTTTTGCCTGTCCGGCATCAATGACGGCCTCAACGTCGGCACAGATTTGTTTTACTCCGGCACCGCAGCGGCTGCGCGCGAAGCAGCGATGCTCTACCTGCCCAGCATGGCCATTTCCATTGAGTCACACGCAGATGAGGATATGCTCGTGCACCTGGCAGAACAAGCCTTGATGATTATGGACTACATTATCAAACGGCCCATGCCGCGGCTGACCTTTTGTAATCTCAATGCGCCTTGTCTGCCTCCCGGCAAGGTCAAACCAGCCAAAATCACTCCCATCAGCGAGAGCTATTGGCTGGATGAATACGTTGAACGCGTCAACCCGCGCGGCCAGCGCTATTTCTGGCTGGAAAACGGCGTGTTAAAGGAGGAAGCTGAAGCCGGTACCGATGCCGTAATGATTCAGCAAGGCCACCTGACGGTGAGTTTTGTCGGGGGTTTCGTCAACAACAACGCCCTGTATTATCCCAAGCTGGAGGAGATTCTTGGCTGATGTCATAATTGTTGGCGGTGGTCCTGCCGGGATGACAGCAGCTCTGTTCGCCAAAATGCAGGGTGCTCGGATTCTGTTGCTTGAGCACAATGAAAAGCTCGGCAAAAAACTGTATATCACCGGCAAGGGATCCTGCAATGTAACCAACTTATGCGAACGTGAGGAGTTTCTGTCCCAGGTGCCGCGGAACCCGCGGTTTTTGTATGCCGCGCTGGCTTTCCTCAGCCCGCAGCGGCTGCGTGACTGGCTGAGCTCTCTGGGTTGCCCTACCGTTGTGGAGCGTGGCCGGCGGGTGTTTCCTGCCAGCCGAAAGGCATCTGACGTCACGCGCGCCCTGGCCGCCGGCCTGAAAACAGATGAAGTGCGCTATCACGCCCGGGTACAGGAGCTTCTCGTCACAGACGGACGGATAAGCGGTGTGCGTCTTGAAAACAATGAAGTTATCCAAGCCGGCGCAGTTATCCTGGCAACGGGCGGGCTGTCTTATCCCAGCACCGGCTCCACAGGGCTGGGACACGCCATGGCGCAGCTTGTAGGCCATGCAGTAAGTCCCCTGTTGCCCTCTTTGACAGGCTTTGATACCATAGACGAGTGGCCAAAGCGCCTGCAGGGCTTGACGCTCAAAAATGTCAAGCTGCTGGCTTCCTGGGGAAAGAGGAGCCGGTTTGAAGAGCAGGGCGAAATCCTGTTCACGCATTTTGGCGTCTCCGGGCCGCTGGTACTGAGCCTGAGCAGTTATCTTACAGGACAGGATCTTTCCAGCGTACAGGCAGCCATTGATTTGAAACCAGCTTTGACGCACGAAGTGCTGCAAAAACGCCTGGAAGAAGAAATCACAGATCATGGCAAACGCACTTTGGGCAGGCTGCTGACTGACTACCTGCCGGCCAGCCTGGCAACTGTCTACCCGGACGTTATCGGCCTGCCTGTCGGGAAGGTCCTCAACCAATTGACAAGGCTGGAGCGTGCCGGCTTTGTTGAAGGTTTGAAACGCCTGCCGGTACGCCTTCGCGCCCACCGCCCCTTCAGCGAAGCCGTGATCACCTGTGGCGGGGTCATGGTTTCCCAGGTGGATTCATCCACCATGGCATCAAAGCTGATCGCAGGGCTGTATTTCGCAGGAGAGTTGCTGGATGTGGACGCGCTGACAGGCGGATATAATCTGCAAATTGCCTTTTCTACCGGAGCGCTGGCCGGATACAGCGCCGCATCACGGATTACATCACAAGGTATGGAGAGAACGTGAATTACATTATAATGGATCTTGAATGGAACCAGCCGCTGTCCCATATGAGCGCACAGTACCGCCGTTATGGCAAACAGCTGATGTTTGATATGATTCAAATAGGCGCAGTCAAGCTGGATGAGGAACTGCGCATGACAGGTTCATTCAATCAATACATCCAGCCCGGGCTGTACCGCAAACTCCACCCGCGGATTTCGCGCATCACAAGCATCAGGCAGGCGGATTTGGCCGGCGCGCCGGGTTTCAGTCAGGCGCTGTCCCGCTTTGTGCAATGGTGTGGTGAAGATTACGCGCTGATTACCTGGGGCCGCGATGACATCTCGGTATTTCAGCAAAACCTGAATTACTACCTGAAAAAAGAGCGCTCAATGCCACCGGTGTACGACCTGCAGTGTCTTTACAGCAACCAGGCCGAACACAACACTGCCAGGAACCGTACCGGTCTGCAAAGCGCTATGGCCCATTATCATATTGCTGCGAGCGCAGAGCATCCCTTTCACAGCGCGGTGGATGACGCATATTACACCGCGCTGGTTTTTCAAAAAATGTCCAGTCCACAGGATGTGCTGGATTATCCTCAGAAAGTACGGGAGCTGATCCCTGCGAAGACAGCCAGGGATGAAAAGTCCGATGACCTGCGCTTTACTACCCTGGAACAAGCTGTCAAAAGCCGGCCTGCCACCCAGCCCAACTGCCCGGTCTGCGGCAAGCGCATCAAAATCCCCGAGGGCTATGTTCCCGTGCGGCCTGATACCTGGCGCGCGCTGGCGGATTGTCCGGAGCACGGTCTGGTGCTGGTTGACCTGGTGCTTGACAAGAACGCACAGGGCAAGAAACAGGTCAAACGCCGCGCCGCGCTTTCTGACCAGCAAAATCCGGCTTATGTGCGTACCAAACATCTGCAGTGGGCCAACAAAATCGCCGCACTGGAACGAAAGGAGGCAAGCGCATGATCATTACCATCAACGGCAACAGCATGAAATTTGATGGACCGCAGCCTTTGTCTGTGATCATCCGTGCAATGCTGCCGGATACCTGTGATCAGGTCTTCGCCTGTTTTGTCAATGGCGCGGTGATTGAGTTAAAGAGCATCGTGGACAAATCCGCAGAGCTTATCCCCATCACCTACCGTGATGAAGAAGGCAAGCGTATCTACGAACGCTCCCTGCGCTTTGTCCTGTTGCTGGCAGCAAGAGAGCTTTTCCCGGATTACCATGTGCGCATCGAGCATTCCATCGGCCAGGGAGTCTATCTGTTATTGGAAGGCAGACGGCTTTATCCCGGCGATGTAGAAGCGCTTGAGGGCATGATGCGTGATTTTATCAAGCGCGACTTGCCATTTGTACGAACACGCTGGAGCCGCGAGGCAGCCATCGACTATTTCCTTGCACAAGGTGATCAGGACAAGGCCAACCTGCTCAGCTACCGTCCATATAACTACTTTGACATCTACACCTGCGGCGGCATGTCGGAGTACTTTTATGGCGCCATGCTCCCGTCTACCGGAATGCTCAAGACTTTTGCGCTGCGCGCCCGCGCGCCGGGTTTGGTGCTGCTGTTGCCGGACAGAGACAAGCCGGATATCGTGTCCACCTATATGAGCCTGCCCAAAAACATGGCTGTTTTCGCGCAGTCGAACTACTGGTGCAGGGTGCTCAATTGCGGCACTGCCTCGGAACTGAATGATTTGATCGCTCACAATAAACTGCGCGATTTCATCCGTGTGAATGAGGCTTTCCACTCCAAAACCATCTCGGAAATCGCCGAGGACATCGTCAACCGCGGCGCGCGCGCCATCTTTATCGCCGGGCCTTCCGCCAGCGGGAAGACTACCTTTGCCAACCGTCTGTGCCTACACCTTCGGGTCTCAGGGATGAACCCTGTCATCGTGTCCATGGACGATTTTTACCGCAACCGTGATGAACTGCCGCTGGAAGCGGATGGCATGCCGGATCTGGAAGCCCTGTCTGCGCTGGATGTGCCCTACCTGCAATCATGCATCAACAGCCTGCTGGCCGGCAGGGAGACTGAGATGCCGCGCTTTGATTTTTCCAAGCACCGCCGCTCAGACAAGACGGTGAAAATGCAGATCGGCGCCAACTGCCCCCTGATTATCGAGGGGATTCACGGGCTGAACCCCGCTTTGCATAAAACGATTGACAGTCAGTTGATTTGCCGGATCTATATCAGCCAGTTGACCACCATCAACCTTGACAGGCACAACCGCATCCGTACCACAGATGCCCGGCTGCTGCGGCGCATCGTGCGAGATTATCAGTTCCGGGCAACCCCGCCGCTTAAGACGCTGGAGATGTGGGACAGCGTGCGCAGAGGCGAAGAAAGGTGGATTTTCCCTTATCAGGAGAACGCCGATATCGTATTCAACTCCGCTTTGCATTACGAATTGCCGGTGCTCAAGACCATCTCCTTCAACATCCTGAGCCAGGTGCCCCAGACCAGCCCATACTATATCAAGTGCAGCCGTATCCTGAAAATATTGAACTACATGCTGCCGGTGAAAGAAGATGTCTTCAATGAAATACCGCCGCTGAGCATCCTTCGGGAGTTCATTGGCGGCAACACGCTATATCAGGACGACCTGTAATCTCGCACCGTCTTTCTTATACGTTGCGCGTGCGCACAACCTGAATATCCACGTTTTCAGAGAGCTCGGCAACCATGTCAGAAAAGTGAAACTCGCTGGGCAGGTGCATGGTGTACAGGTTAATATACACATTGTCCTCCGGATTGTCCGTCGATGGAAGATGCTCTATATGAAAGTCGATGTCCAGAACTTTAATTTTGTTTTTTTGCAGGTAATCATTGATAAACGGGAGAGTGGACCGCCGATTGGTAAAACGGATTTCCACGCGCTTAATGGTGTTCACACGGATGACCCGCTGCAATACGGACAGCACCAGCATAATGAAAGATCCGATAATCAGCGCCAGATAATAATATCCAAAGCCAATCATCACACCCAGGCAGGCTACATTCCACAGACTGGCAGCGGTGGTCAAGCCGGATATCTTTTTTTGCGCGATAAAAATAGTGCCTGCACCTAAAAAACCGATGCCGCTGATCACCTGCGCTGTCATCCGGCCAATGGTGATGGATACCCCGTCGTGCAGCAGATCGCCGGCAGAATGAAGCATCAGCCCTTCCAGCACTGCAACCACCGCCGCGCCAAGACAGACCAGACTGTGGGTGCGCATCCCGGCCGGGCGATTCTTATACTCCCGCTCGATACCGATCACGCATCCGACAGTCACCGCCGCAATGATACGTATCAAGACCTCGTGCCAGGTCAAAGCCTTTACCTGAATCAAAATATCCACGTGTTCCACGTCCTTTTCAGTATTCCGGTTCACTGGGGCTCTCTGCTATAATATGCATTATATATACATAATATACTCAAATGCAAGTTTTAAGCATTTTATTGTTGCATTTTTAATGTATTTTGTTCTTATTGTTTATACTATACTATAATTCGATGTTGACTTTTCCGGGGACTTGCCTATAATTTGAAACTGGGTTCCAAATTCGGAGGGATCATGAAACAGCGAAAGGATTACGCAACCCGGCAGCGCAACGCAGTGCTGGATTGTTTCGCCAGCCAGCCCCAACGGGGCATGACAGCGCAAACCGTGTATGAGCAGCTGCGTAGTGAAGGCGTGACCATCGGCCGCACAACGGTGTTCCGCACCATTGCAAGGTTGTGTGAGTCCGGCCGGCTCATTGTCCTGTCCGATTTGCGCTCCGCCAGCGGCAGTCCCCGAGCCTATCAGCACGCCGCGCAGTCAAGCCATATATCCATACGTTGTTCAGGTTGCGGGCAAATGGCAGCGCTTGCCTGTGAATCGATGAAACAATTCGAACAGCATCTTTTTGCCGACCATGGTTTCTTGCTGCACCAAGCGGAATGCATCCTCAACGGCCTGTGCGGCAAGTGCCTTGACAGGCGTGAAAACTCCCAAGATAAGGAAAACGTATGAAAAAAACAATTATCAGCCTCCTGTTTCTCAGCCTCCTGCTGGTCTGGCCTTCCGCCGTCCCTGCGCAGGAAGGCTTGACCATCATCACCTTGAATTTCCCCGCGTATGATTTCAGCCGACAGGTTGCAGGCGATCGTGGCCTGGTCAGTATGCTGCTGCCCCCGGGCACTGATATGCACAGCTTTGAACCTTCTCCCAAGGATCTAATCGCGTTGAGCAATGCGGACCTGCTGGTTTACAACGGCGGCGTGGCAGACTACTGGGTGGAGGGCCTTCTGGCATCCATGGGCGACGATGCCCCGGCTGCCATTGCAATGATGGACCTGGTGGAGACTGTGGCTGAGGAAATCATAGAAGGCATGGAGGATGTCCCCCATGACCATGAGGCAGCTACGGACAGCCACAGCCATGATGATCACAGCCACGGGGAACACGACAGCGAGGATGTGGGGGAACTGGATGAGCACGTGTGGACCTCGCCGCACAATGCCATCCTGATCTCCCGCGCCATTGCCAATAAGTTTACTGAGTTGGATCCCCATGGCGCGCAAATCTATGCCTCCAACTTTGAGCAATTCGAAAGCGCGCTGCTTGCGCTGGACGCTGATTTCCGCGCTCTGGTTGAGAACGCTCCGCGCAGGACCATCGTGCTGGGCGATCGTTTCGCAATGCGCTACTTTACGCGCGAATACGGCCTGTCCTATTATGCGGCTTTCCCGGGCTGCAGCGCACAAACCGAGCCCAGCGCCAAAACCATCGCTTTCTTGATGGACGTTATCAAAAAGGAGAACATTCCTGTTGTTTTCCATATAGAGCTCTCCAGCCGCAAGGCCGCCAGCCTGATCGCTGCGGAAACAGGGGCACAGGATTTGCTCTTGCACTCTGCACACAACATCAGCCAGGACGATTTTAACAAAGGCATCACCTACATAGACATTATGCGCGGAAACCTTGAAAACCTCAGGAAGGCCTTGTACTGATGAAGTTGATTTCTGTCCGGGATGCCGCTTTTGCCTATGACGGGCAAATCGTGCTCTCGGGTGTCAGTTTTGATGTGTCTGCCGGCGACTATCTGTGCATTGTAGGCGAAAATGGCTCGGGTAAATCCACGCTGATGAAGGGCCTTCTCCGCCTGGTCACACCGGTCAAGGGCAGCATCCGTCTGGAAAGCGGGCTTGCGCGGGACGAAATAGGCTATCTGCCCCAGCAGACCTTGACCCAACGTGATTTCCCCGCTTCCGTGCTGGAAGTAGTGCATTCCGGTATCCGCGGCAGGCAGCTGTTCTTAAGCAAGAAAGACAAGCAGCGTGCACGCACCATGATGGATCTGATGGAAATAGGCCCCCTGAGCGGACGCAGCTTTATGGATCTGTCCGGCGGGCAGCGCCAGCGGGTACTCCTGGCCCGCGCGCTGTGCGCGACAGGCAAACTGCTGTTGCTGGATGAACCCACCGCGGGGCTGGATCCCGTTGTCGCGCGGGAACTGTATAAGACCATTGAGCGCATCAACCGAGAGCAGGGCATTGCTGTTGTCATGATCACCCACGATGTCCACACCGCTGCCTTTTTTGCCTCGCATATTCTGCACCTGCAGCAGACCCCCTTGTTTTATGGGAAACCGGATGAGTATCTCGCCACCTATCACGGGCAATGCTTCGCGGGAGGGGTGTGCAGTGTTTGACTGGTTGGTTGAGATGCTGTCCTACGCTTTCATTGTCCGCGCGCTGGTGGTCGGCCTGATTGTATCCCTGTGCGCGGCGCTGCTGGGCGTGAGCCTGGTGCTCAAGCGTTACTCAATGATTGGCGATGGCCTGTCACATGTGGGTTTTGGCGCGCTGGCCATCGCAATGGCCCTGGGGATTGCGCCCCTGGCCTTTACTGTGCCGGTGGTGGTGCTGGCTGCCCTGGTGCTGCTGCGATTGAGTGAACACAGCAAAATCAAAGGAGACGCTGCGATTGGCATGATCGCGACCGCTGCGCTGGCCATCGGTGTTACGGTGCTGTCCATGGTCCGCGGCATCAACGCGGATATCTCCAGCTATCTGTTTGGCAGCATCCTGGTGATGTCCCGGGAGGATCTGACGCTCAGCCTGTGGCTGGGCAGCGCGGTGCTGGTTCTCTTCGTGCTGTTTTACCGGCGCATTTTTACAGTGACCTTCGATGAGGCCTTTGCCCGTGCCACCGGCCTGCGCGCAGGTTTGTACAACACGCTCATCGCCGTGCTAACCGCGGTGACCATTGTTCTGGGCATGCGTCTGATGGGCGCGATGCTGATCTCCTCCCTGGTTATCTTCCCGGCGCTGACCGCTATGCGTGTTCATAAATCCTTTCTCAGGGTCACCCTGTGCGCCGCGCTGGTCAGCCTGATCAGCTTCCTGATCGGGATGTCTCTGTCTTACCTGCTGTCCACCCCGGCCGGCGCCAGCGTAGTGCTGGTCAATGTGGCGATGTTCCTGCTGTTTTCCTTGGCAAACGCGCTCAAAAACAGGATGCGCTGAACGTTTCCACTCTGTCAGCGCCTTGTAATAAGCGAACAGACGTGCTATTGTAATGTCAGCCCGCGCAAGCGGGCGCAGTGTTCGTCCCGGAGGCACCATGAGCGATTCCCTGATTATTAAAGGAGCGCGGGAGCACAACCTGAAAAATGTGGATGTGATCCTGCCGCGCAACCGTTTGATTGTATTTACAGGCTTGTCGGGATCCGGCAAGTCTTCTTTGGCCTTTGATACCATATACGCAGAAGGCCAGCGCCGCTATGTGGAAAGCATGTCCAGCTATGCGCGCCAGTTTCTGGGGCAAATGGAAAAACCCGATGTCGACGCCATTGAGGGGCTTTCTCCTGCGATCTCCATCGACCAGAAAACCTCCGGTCATAACCCGCGCTCCACTGTCGGCACAGTGACCGAGATCCATGATTATCTGCGCTTGCTGTACGCACGCGTCGGCACCCCGCATTGCCCGCAGTGCGGCAAGGAGATCCGCCAGCAAACGGTGGATCAGATGGTGGATGCGATCGAGCTGCTTCCGGCGGACACGCGGCTGATGATTCTCTCCCCTGTAGTGCGCGCGCGCAAGGGAGAACATGTCAAGCTGCTGGAGGACGCTGCCAAAGCCGGCTTTGCGCGCGTGCGCATCGATGGAACGGTATATGATCTGGGCGATACACCGCCGCTGGACAAAAAGAAAGCCCATACCATTGACCTGGTGGTTGACCGCATCATCACCAAACCCGGCATGCGCAGCCGCCTGTGCGACTCGGTAGAGACCGCGCTGCGCGAATCCGGCGGATTGATGGCGATCCAGCAGGTGCCTGACGGCGAATATACCCTGTATTCCCAGAACTATGCCTGTCCTGAGTGCGGCATCAGCATTGAGGAGCTGGCGCCAAGGATGTTTTCCTTCAACTCCCCTTTCGGCGCTTGCCAGGCTTGCGCAGGTCTGGGTGTCACGCGCAATATTCCGGCGGAATTGATCCTGCCTGACAAGAGCAAATCCCTCAATCAGGGCGCTATCAACGCCATGGGCTGGAACAGCTCCGGCGATGAATCTTCCACCGCGCATATGCTGTTTGTAGGTCTCAGCGAGAAATACGGTTTCAGCATGGACACTCCCGTGGGCGACCTGCCAAAGAAGATCATCGACATCATCCTTTACGGCGCCAAGGGAACCAAGATTCCCGTGCACTTCAAAAGCATCTCCGGCAGCGGCACCTACAATGTCACCTACGAAGGCATCATCCCAACCTTGCTGCGCCGCTACAGGGAAACCAACAGCGAGTCTGCCAAGGCCATGTATGAATCCTTCATGCGCGAGGAGCCCTGTCCTTCCTGCCAGGGACAGCGGCTCAAGCCGGAAGCGCTGGCAGTGACGGTGGGCGGCAAAAACCTTGCGCAGCTGAGCGCCATGAACCTGACAGACGCCCAGCGTTTTTTGGAAGGGCTGCACCTGGGCCAGACCCAGACCATCATCGCTGAGCAAATCATCAAGGAGCTGCGCGCCAGGCTCAGCTTTCTCAGGGATGTGGGACTGGACTATCTGAGCTTGTCCCGTTCAGCAGCAAGCTTGTCAGGCGGAGAATCCCAGCGCATTCGCCTGGCCACGCAGATCGGTTCCGGTCTTGTAGGCGTGCTCTACATCCTGGACGAACCCTCCATCGGCCTGCATCAGAAAGACAACGCGCGGCTGCTGGGCACGCTCAAGCGCCTGCGGGACCTTGGCAACACCCTGATCGTTGTGGAACACGATGAAGAAACCCTGCGCAACGCCGACTGGGTGGTCGACATTGGCCCGGGCGCGGGCGAACAGGGCGGCCACATCGTTGCCCAGGGCACGCTGGAAGAAATCATGGCCTGCGAGGACTCCATCACAGGGGCTTACGCAGCCGGCCGCAAGTTCATCCCCCTGCCCAGGCAGCGGCGGGAACCCACCGGCTGGCTCAAGGTGGTGGGAGCGCGCGCAAACAATCTCAAAAACCTGGATGTTTCCTTTCCCCTGGGCGTATTTTGCGCAGTCTCCGGGGTGTCCGGCAGCGGCAAGAGCAGCCTGGTCAACCAGATTCTCTACAAGGCGCTGGCGCGGGACTTGAACCGCGCCTCAACCTACCCGGGTGACCATGACCGCATTGAGGGCCTGGAGCAATTGGACAAAATCATCGCCATTGACCAATCCCCTATCGGCCGCACGCCGCGCAGCAACCCCGCTACCTACACAGGCGTGTTCGATACGATCCGCCGTGTCTTTTCCCAGACCAATGAGGCCAAGGCCCGCGGCTACAGGGAAAACCGCTTCTCCTTTAACGTCAAAGGCGGCCGATGCGAGGCCTGCAGCGGGGACGGCATGCTCAAAATCGAGATGCATTTTCTGGCTGATCTTTATGTGCCCTGTGAGGTCTGCAAAGGCAAGCGCTACAGTCAGGAAACCCTGCAAATCAAGTACCGGGGCAAAAACATTGCCGACGTGCTGAACATGACAGTGGATGAAGCCCTGTCCTTCTTTGAGCATCACAGACAAATCCGCCAGAAGCTCAAAACCCTTCACGATGTAGGTCTGGGTTATATCCAGCTGGGCCAGCCTTCCACCACGCTCTCCGGCGGCGAGGCGCAGCGGGTCAAGCTGGCCACCGAGCTGAGCCGTAAAGCAACCGGAAAAACGCTGGTGCTGCTTGACGAGCCGACCACCGGGCTGCATGTAGACGATGTCTCAAGGCTGATCAAGGTATTGCAGCGGCTGACTGACTCAGGCAACACAGTGCTGGTGATTGAGCATAACATGGACATACTCAAAACAGCGGATTACATTATTGACCTGGGACCGGACGGGGGCGACCGCGGCGGACAGATCGTCGCAGTAGGCACACCCGAGCAAATTGCCCGCGCGAAGGGCAGCTATACCGGGGAATACCTCAGGAAAGCCGGTATCAGCTGATGCGCTGCGCCTGTCCCCATTGCGAAAGCTTCATGCCCCAATCAGAGAGAAACATGCGCTGTGTATGTCCACAATGCGGCTACACCTGTGCGGCCTGCCTGGGCCTGAGCACACAACCGCTGAGTCAGCAGGCCATCCGCGCGCTGGCGCAGCAGCCGGAGATCGTATCGGACAGCACCGCTGAAACTGTCGATTGTTCTGCACATTCCATCCCCAAAACCGGCCCCGGCCTTGAATGAGCGGCCGGTCTTCGCTATACTGGAACGCAGAAAACGAGGAGGTATGCCATGCAGCAGAAAGCCATCAGCCCGCATAAGCGCGCCCGGCAGGTATATTTTCATCGGATGCCCAAGGTGCTCGCCTTATTGCTCTTTCAGGTGTTCATCCGTCTTGTGGCATTTGGCCCGCTGCTGTACGCCGGCGTCACCGGAAGTTTCTTAGGGCTGGAAACACAACTCGGCCTGATTATCGGCAGTCATTTTGGGCAGGAAACACTACTCGCCCCGATCTGCGGCCTGGCCTGCTCCCTGCCTTTGTATGTGCTGCTGGTGATGCCGATGCGCTTTCAGACCGCTGCGTATAGAATCAGCCTGCTGCATGATTTACCGCGTGAAAGCAGGATAAATGCCCACAATTACCTTCGCTGGCTTTTGGCAGCGCTGTTGCGCCTGGCGCGTGCGCTGCCCTTTCTGTTGCCTTTCTTCGCTTTCATCATCCTGTATTATTACTATATTCCCTATCCGGATTTCATTGTTCCCATGTTGGGCATCTCCAACCTGGGCGACCTGGTCGGCCAAGGTTTTATCGGCGGCGTCATCATCATCGGGCTTGCAGGCGTCCTGTCCGCCTTGCTGGCCGCCTACGGCTGGAAGCGCGATATCCCCTTTGAGCAGCAGGATGTGCTCAAACAGGGCATCCGTTTGTCCCTGAAGCAGGCCAGAATGCTGCGCAGACGGCGCAGGCGCATCATCAACCGCACAGTATCCTTCAACTTGTTGCTGTGCCTGCCGGCTGTTGCCGGCGTCCTCCTGGCTTTGGGCAGCTACCTTCTGTCCCTGCCGAGGTCGGGCATGCTGGCCATGGATTATCTGAACATGGCCATCACGCTGATTCAACTGAACCTCCCGGAAAAAACGCTGATAATGATTATACTGGTTATGGCGGTACTTTGGCTGCCCGTGCTGCCCCTGCGGAAGCTGGCCTTAAGCGCGGCTACAGCCGGTCGGCCAAAACAGCCGTGAGGCTGGACAAGCTTCTGGCACAAACCACCGGGCTTAGCAGATCCCAGGCGAGGGCAGCCATCCGAGCCGGACGGGTTCAGATGAAAGGGCAGGCCGCTGTCACACCGGAAAGCGAAGTAGCGTCAGACGATACCTTCCTGCTGGATGGGCAGCCCTATTGCCCGCAAAGCGAATGGCACCTGATGCTCAACAAGCCTTCGGGCATACTGACCGCCGCGCGTGATCGCAGGGCGCCCACTGTCATGGACTTGCTGCCTAATCACTACACCAGGGTGCGCTGTATGCCGGTGGGCAGGCTGGACAAGGACACGGAAGGCTTGCTGCTGCTGACCAGCAACGGCGAGCTTGCGCACCGCCTGCTGGCTCCGAAGCGGGGCATCGTCAAGGTTTATCAGGCAAGGGTTTTGGGCTGTCTGGACGCTGATGATGTCGCCGCCTTTTCGCAAGGCATTTCCCTGAATGATTTTACCGCCCTGCCCACGCGCCTGACCATTCAGTACGCGCAGCAGGATCAGAGTTTGGCGGTGGTGGAATTGACTGAGGGAAAGCATCGCCAGGTAAGGCGGATGTTCGGCAGCAGAGGTCATGAAGTGATATCCCTGACGCGCCTGGCCTTTGGACCGCTGACGCTGGATCCCGGACTGGCGCCGGGGTGTTTTCGCGTCCTGACAGCGCAGGAAGCTGACCGGCTGAAGGAGGCCGTCAACCTTGTCTGAACAGTATTTCGCCTCCAGTCCCCAGTCATCACACGACATGAAAACCCTGAACCTTGTTTTTGAGGGCTGCGTTTTTCAGTTTGATACCGATGCGGGCGTCTTTTCCCGGGATGATCTGGACAAGGGCACCGCGCTGCTGCTGAGATACACGCTGCCCCACCTGTCCGGCAAGGTGCTGGACCTGGGCTGCGGCTGGGGCGCGGTGGGTGTGATTATAGCCAAACTCAAGCCGCAATGCCGGGTCACGATGCTGGACATTAACGAGCGCGCTGTCAGCCTAGCCCGTAAAAACCTTGAACACAACCGTGTTCAAGCGCGGGTGTTTTGCGCGGACGGGCTTAAACAGGCCAATGAACATTTCGACTGGATATTGCTGAACCCGCCCATCCGCGCAGGCAAGCAAACCGTCTACCGCCTGTTTGAAGAAAGCGCCGGTAGGCTAAGCGCCGGCGGCACCCTTGCCCTTGTCATCCGCAAGCAGCAAGGCGCGCTCAGCGCCAGGGTTCACCTGGAAACCTTATTTGATTTCGTTTCCTTAATAGCCCGTAAATCAGGCTATCACATTTATTTCTGTAGGAGGGGCGAACATGAAGTATGATCGGACATTTTTTGACGCAGGAATCAACCGCGCAGGCACCAACAGCACCAAGTGGTCAGCCAGCGGCGTTATGCGGGAGGGCATGGTGCCGCTGTGGGTCGCGGACATGGATTTTGAATGCGCTCAGCCCATCCGCGACGCGCTCAGGCACCGCGCCGAGCACGCATGCTATGGCTATACCTTTACCAGCCAGGAGGACAGGGACGCTTTCACCGGCTTTTGGCAGCGCCGGCACAAACTGACGCTCAACGGGAGCAGCCTGGTGATGCTGCCCACAGTAGTCGCCGGCCTGCGCGCCTGTGTGAACACTATGACGCACCCAGGCGATGGCGTCATTGTCCAGACTCCTGTTTATGGCCCCTTTATCGCAGCCGTCCGGGAGAGCGGCCGGGTGGTGCTGGATGCCACCCTCAGGTGCGATGCCCAGGGGCGCTATACCATGGATTATGAGGCAATAGAGCAGTTCCTGCGTCAGGGCGCACGGCTGATGATCCTGTGCAACCCGCACAACCCGGTGGGGCGCGCATGGTCGCAAGAGGAGCTGCGCGCCCTGGTTTCCCTGCTCAACCGGTACAAGGCCCGCCTGGTCTCTGATGAGATCCATGCCGACTTTGTCTACTCGCCCAGAGAGTTTGTGCCCCTCCTCTCCCTGCCTGAGGCCCGGGAAGACACAGTGATGCTGGCAGCCGCCAGCAAGACCTTCAATATTGCGGGCCTTCAACAGGCTACCGCGGTCTGCCGGGACCAGGATGTGAGCACAATGCTCGCGCGTTATCTGGAGCGCGCCGGCGCACAAACCGGGAACATTTTTGCCCTGGCAGGCACCCGTGCAGCCTATAATGAATGCGATGACTGGCTGGACGCGCTGTTGTTGTACCTGACGGACAACCAGGCGGCCTTGACCAACCTGCTTGGCGAGCTGCTGCCCCAAGCGGTGATTTCCCCGATGGAGGCCACCTACCTGGCTTGGGTTAACGTCCGTGCCTATGATACGCCGCACCGTGAAATCGGCCCGCGCTGCAAAAAACACGGCGTAGCGCTGACAGCTGGTCAATTCTTCGGCATGACCGCAGGAGAAGGTTTTATGCGCATCAACTATGGCTGCCCCAAGGGGCAATTGGAAGAAGGCGTGGCA
>ENA-UPXM01001263-UPXM01001263.1-activated-sludge-metagenome-genome-assembly--contig:-NODE-1263-length-33469-cov-21.974951_pt1 | contig 33469 bp, 40 predicted proteins | sample MGYA00238178_ERZ772708 | MGnify/ENA primary metagenome ERZ772708 (study PRJEB29002, sample SAMN05720212) | activated sludge metagenome | isolation source: anaerobic digester from wastewater... | reverse complement strand
AGCTGTAGATGTAAATGGAAATCTACGTCTTCGCAATATACCAACCACGGTGGGAACTTTTTGTATTGAGGTGGATAACAATGGAGTCTTTAGAAAAAGAACTTTTGCGCAAACGTTAGCAGATTTGGGAGCTTCGGAAGCCCTCCACACCCACACAATCTCCGACCTTAGTGGAGTAGCCCCTGCTGTGCATAACCACGATGATGATTATGTGTCATTAACTGGTGAACAGACTCTCACAAATCTTACCGATATGCAGAATAGCTGGATGCCTTTTGCTTACCTTGAAATCAAGAATGATGCTGTTTACAGAAAATCTGCGGAATACTGCGGAGTTCTACACATGCAGAGTTATAGTGATTCTCGTGAACCTCAAGAAATGTTTAATATCTACGTCTATATGCAGAAGCGGGGCTGGAACACAAATCAAGAGTTTACTAACCAAGTTCCAGAATTGGTGATTTGCTTAGATGGAAACCACAATCTTGCTTCAAATGATGTGGTTGCTATTATGACGGACACGGACAGCGTAAGTCAAGGGTTTACTTTTTATATCCGTTTATCTGCGTCAAATAAAAGCTATAGGACAAAAATAACCAGTGGGAGAGGCATAAGTTATGGAAACATGGCTAGAGATGCGAATGACTCGTATGTTACGCTTAAAGCATTAAAAGAAGAACCTGCGCAAGCAGTGCTACCCACCCCTGCTAAAGGAGAGGTTGTAGAAGCCTCTTTGCTCACCCAAGTTGTTCCTAATTCAGACGTTTTAACGATACACAAAAATGTAAATCTTCAAAACCAGCTAACCCTTGCAGGAACAAGTATCCTTCAAAGGAATAGTGCGGGGACACTTACTGTTCGCACCTTTGACCAGACCATATCTGATATGCAGTTATTGACTACTTCACATGATGCCTTGTTTGGCGTTCATGGAAGAGTTAAAGTTACATATTTTTCTGACCTCACCCATGAGTCTGATGAGTTAGGAAAGCTTGCATGGTTAAGAAATGAAAAACGCATGGCTTATGGCTTAGATTATGGTGATAGTGATGGAGTTTGGCAGTATCTTGGAATTACAAAGGTTTTCCCCACAGTAAACGATTTAATGTCTGAGACACCAACTTCTGAAGGAATTATAGCTTGTGCTCTCACAGAGAAGATTGCGTTTGTGTCCTACTGGACAGGTTCTGATTATCAGTGGAGAGCACTCGTTAACGAAAGTGAACTCCTTAGACGTAGTTGTGCGACTTGGGCAAGTTTAACAAGCTCCCCTACAGACGGACATTTCCAAATATCATACGATAAGGATGTTGTTTCTTTCTACTGTAGTACTGGTGGGTGGCAGCACTTACCTGTAGATAGTGACCAAAGAATCGCCTCCCCTGATGACGATTACGCCGTAGACCCTATATTGGATAAGTTAATACTTGTTGATTGCAACATTGATGATGTAATCATTACAATGCCTGTAATTGCACAGTCTATGGGACGTGAGTTTATTATTAGACACCACAAAGGAGAAAACGTTGTAAAAATTGTGGGACAGTCCAGCAATACTGTTGACGGATTGTCTTTAATTACGCTTACTGCGGTAAAAGACTATGTGAGGTTGATAAATGATGGCAATTCGGATTGGTGTCTTGTTGGTGGAGCTTATAGCTAAAAAATGACATGATTGCGATATTTTCTGGTCATACGGAATACGAGGTTGGTAACGTTCTTGGTGACGTTAGCGAACACAGTGTAGCGATGAAAATTATAGCAGATGTTGGAACGTGTGCAAGAATATCCTATAACAAAGACACGTGTCAATCGAGATACGATATTGTTGGTGCATTAAACGAGACCACGAAGGCAAAACTCGGTATCATTATGCACTTTCCACTATCCTATAATACTGCGATGAACAGAAGCGTTATAGTTTACAATGATGCAGACTATGAGAGTTATGCCTATGCTTCATTACTTCAAGAGGTTTGTTTATCGTATAATCTCAATACTGAGGTTCTTTCATGCTCTGAGTGTAATCATGTAAGCAGGTTTGTTATGCGGAAGGCTAAAGTTCCAGTAATTGTGTTTGAGCCGTTTTTCCTTTCCCACGTGGGACACAATATAGGTGGAGAAAGTCAGCGATGTGTTTTAGCCCTCAAAAAACTGAAGCGTATGCTGAAAGAGTAAAAAAAAACCTTGACAAAAACAACGTGGGTTATATCTTAGCATTATCTATAATAAAAAAAGGAGTAGAAATATGCTAAAGCCAACGAAGCAGTCGTATAACAGAACCATGACAGCTTTCAGGCAAACTGATATGTATCCCAAGCTTAAGGAGTATTGTTCTATTCACTCGCTTAGGCTGAACGAGACATTGCTTGAGGCAATCTCCTCTTGGAAGCCATATTCAAAGTGGGCAAAGAACAAGTATCCAAGCAAAAAGACACCGCCCCCTAATGAAGGCTTGCGGGAATATTGCAAAGAAAATGGTATGAAGCAGAACTTCGTAATGGCTAAGGCTGTTGAGGAGTTTATCAGGGAATGAAAAAAGGAGTGTCCGAACAATGAAATCCGTCCACCCCAGTTACGTTACAAATCAAGAATGCTTAGGGGCTGATAAATGTCAAGAACTTTCTTTGACGGAAATCCAGAAGAAAATCGTGTTGCACGTCTCAAGTGTATGCGAAGTTGAAACGCAAAGGTCAATGGCAAAGGTTCTTGGAATATCCTATACAAGCATGAATGAGAACATGAGGCATTTAGTTAATTCAGGGATAATAAAACCTGTATCGGTTGGCAAGGGTAGGCTTGTAAAGTATTTGGTCAATAAGGATGTTGTTCCCTCTATTTGCAAGTCAGACTTTCAATCCCAAAAACTGCAATGTGCTATAGATAAAACTACTCTCTCTGCTATTAAGCTTAAAGACTTTCAAATAAAGAAAGCGGAGTCGATGGTTTTAGATAAGTTGCTTGTTGGCACGAATATAGATGCCAAGATTTTGATTGAGACCCCCAAGAGAATAGTTCATGGGAGGCTGTATTACGAAATAGATGGCAAACGATATACTCCGAAACAGGCGGTTAGGTATTTGTCTGGAGAAATCATAGAGAAGGGAGTATCAGTCAGATGTTTCTCTGCCAAGCCGAACAACCTCATTTACTGGAGAAATGCAATAACTGGAGTTATGCAGTTCAATGTAGATTTCGCCAAGATTGATGAGATATATCCAGAAGAGATGGAGTTCGTAAAGCTATACAGGCAGATAACGAAACGGACTCAGCTTTCACGAATAGGAAACATGGCGATAATAGGTCTTATGAGGGAGTTTACGCCCCAAGTAGTAATATCGAAAGTGCTTTATATTATCTCTAGGGTAAAGAGCAAGATAAGAAAGGTGTTTTCGTATCTCCATAGCTGTTTAGCCTCGATAGATGAATACGGAGAGGAGTTCATAGATACTTACAGTACGGACAGTGGAACGATAGTTCACCCCAAGCTGATGGAGTTTTATCTGCCTATCAAGAACCGTTCAGTAAGGAACGTGTTTGAGTTGTTTTCAGTGGCAACGAAGAAAATACTTGGATATGCGATAAAATCAGTTGACGTATTATGCGGGTATTTCTGTGACTCACGGATAGAGATTTGTAGTTTAGCAAATACAAGAGAAGGATACTAAGGAGTAACCAAGAAATGAAAGTTGTAGCAATTAGCAAATGTGAAGAGTGCCCAAAGTTGGAATGTCCTCTTAGAAAACTGTGTGGTCTTATCCCGAAAGAATGTCCGCTTTCAGATATGCTGGTGTGTTCGAGGTGTGGCATTTATTACAGAAAAAAAGCCAATGCAATGAATGTGTGCCAAGTCTGCTTGGGTGGACTAAGTGAAAGAGATAAGTAGAACCTCAAGCATGGAGATGATGGCTGTTGTCTCTCAGTTTGTGATTGGTTTTAACAAGTATGATTTCCCAATAGACAGAGTTTGCGAGTCTGGTGAGAACGAAAGGAATTGCGTTGTTTTCGCAAAAGACGGAGACGCAGAACACCTAAGAAAGTTGGGAGGAAATGTCCTCGTAGTATGCACCCCAGAAATACTGCACGAAGTATATAGACCAAGCGTGTCGAAACCGATGTTTGTTGTATGCAGCAAAGCCTACGAAGAGGTGTGCAATCTCATTAGAGACCTTTGTTGTGTCGAGAAATGAGGCGAATAAAAACAGAGCGTGTGAGGATGCCAAAAACTACCGCCAAATGATATATCCAAAACGAAAGCAAATAAGCTTTTTAGGAGATATTTATAGGCGGAAGAAAAAAAGAAACCTCAAAAACCGAGCAAAAATGGCGATGCCAACATATTACCAATAAAAGACTTAGGAAATTTGGAGTAAACGAAACGAATGATTACTACTTTTATCTTATGAATGCTTGGAAAGTCCACATAAGCTTAAATGAGCCTAAAACGAATAACGAGAAACCTCGTAAAACTGCTTTTTTTATGAAGAAAACACGACAAATTATTTTGCAAGTATAACTATCACAATAACATAGCTTTACGAACTTGGCTAAAAAAAACATGAAAAAACCGAAAATTAACACTTGACAGTCCACATACCTATGTCATTATAGCTTCATAACTTGGAACACAAAAAAAACAAAACAAGGAGTCGAAAATGAAAAAGATGATTAAGTTCAAGGTCAAACACATTCAATTCAGGATGGCTTACGTAACTGATGAGTCTGCTGGAACAACCTGCACATCCCTTACTAACGGGATGGAGGCACTTGTTAAGAACCTCTCAGGCAAGAGAGGAATAATAGACGACAGCACTTCACTCTATTACAAGGATACGGATGGCAGAGTAGATGAAGTGATGCACTCCGAAGGAAAGTTTGTAGGTTTCGGGACTGGATTCAAAAATGAAGAGCAGTTCATTCAGGCTTTCGGGATAACCCACCTTCATCCGAACTGCAAAGAGGCAGAAGAGGTGGAATATGAGGTCTATTGATTTCCACTATGGACAATACGCAATAGATGTCAAAAACCCAAGAACCCCAGACGGGGTGACCGAGGAAATCTATTCACCAGGGATTGAATCACTTTCAAGCACCATAGAGTATTTGCTTAAAGAGATAGAGGCAGATATGCAGAAGAAATACCCCTCTTACGACATTAGTATTCACTGGACTGGTCGCTCTGGTGGCTGGTTTGAAATACATGGGAACTGGGAGCTTGAGCAGGTGTGGAGAGGTCACAAGGATTACGAACTTCAAGAGAACCCTCAAAGAAAGCGGATTATAGAGACCTACATACTTCCCCACTTCCAGAAGATGGTTGACGGTCTTATGACCATGTATTACGATTACTGGAAATCGGAAGTTGAACAAACTGAAAAGTAAAAAAAAACCTTGACAGTCTATGCCCTACTGTCATAATTGAATCATAACTTGGAAATCAAAAAAACAAGGAGTTAAAAATGGAAAAGTTAGCAGAAATCAAGGCACTGAAAGCCCTAATGAATGATGACACTTATCTCAAGGACTCAATAAGCATTGAGAGCTTTGAACAAATGGTCGATAATATTCACAACGACCACCCGATTTTCCTTAACACCCCCCACGATGGCGAAAGACAAGCTTCCCTTATTAAAAAGGTTGAAGAGCTTGAAGCCATGCTCAAAGAAAAGAACGAGACTATTGAAGCCCTCGAAAATCAAGTTACCAAATACAGCGATAAGGCTGATAGATTGCTTGAAGACTACGAGGCGGTTGCAAAGAAGCTCGTAATTCTCACCCGTGTAACCAGCAAAGCACTTGACCCAGACAAGATAGAGCCTCAGCTTCGTATTGAACTGAAGGCAGCATTTGGAAGCCTTCAGCTTTCAGAAGATGAAAGAGACTTTTTGCTTGCAAAATACTGGGATAAGTTTAGCTGCCCCGCTGCTGCTGAAATGGCAGACATCGAAAAGGATATGATACTTGGCAAGGATGTGCGGTTATGACGGTTAGAGAAATAATCGTAAAACGGATAGTGGAGTCTCTTGAAAACGGGACTCCACCGTGGAGAAAGACTTGGAAGAGGGGCATACCCAAGAACTTCGTGTCAAAGAGGAAGTATCAGGGAATCAACGCTCTATTGCTTGCCTTTGCAGAGACCGAATATCCACTGTTTTTGACATGGAATCAGATAAAGCAGCTTGAGGGCAGAATAAAGAACGATGAGAACGGAGATATGCTTTCTGGGTATATCGTTGTCCTCTATAAAACAATCGAGAAAGAAGTAGAAAATAAAACCACTGGCAACCTTGAAATTGAAGAGGTATCGTTTTATCGGTATTACAGAGTCTGGGCGCTTTCAGATGTTGAAGGTATATCATACGAACCAGATGGAGAGGATATTTTACTTGACCCCAATACTAAGCTTGAGAAGGCAGAGGAAATTATTACTAAAGCTAAGCAGTTTGTGCAGATTGTTCATAATAATAGTGGGTCAGCCTGTTATTATCCGATGTTGGATAAAATAGAGATGCCTGCGATAGGGCACTATGAAACCCCAGATGCTTATTACGCCACAGCTTTTCACGAGATAATTCATTCTACAGGTATTCCCAAGAGGTTGAACCGATATTCAGTAGGCAGTGGAGCGCAAGAGAAACATGAATACGGAGTAGAAGAACTTGTAGCTGAAATTGGAGCTTGCTTCCTTTGCGCTGAAGCTGGCATTGATATAGAAAATGTATTGCCTGTATCCACGAGCTACATTGATGGATGGGTAAAGAAAATTGAAGAAAAGCCCACAATCATATTCGAGGCAGTAAGAAAGGCTAAAGAAGCTGTTGCTTATCTGCTTGGATGTGAAATAGAAGAAAAGGGAGAGTAAATGCACTACAAGCAAATGTCCGAGTTATACTCTGCCATAAGAAGGTTTGTTGAGGACAGTGGATATGATGTAAGTCTATCCTTGTCTGGACTTATGAACCAGATGGCAGAAAGCGGAAGAGTTGGCAAGGTGGAAATGAAACGCTTCCAGAAATACCTTGAAGAGTTTGGCGACAAGGTGTTTTCCACCACCCACGAAATGGTAGATAGCGTAGCCAAAAACGCTTTCAAATGGCACAGACGGTTTTCAATCTCTGAAATCCAGTGCCACCGCAGATGCAAGCTTCAACACGCCCTCAAGTATGTGGAAAGACTTCAGCCGATGGAAGAGGAAAGCAGATACCTTCGGATTGGCAGTTGGGTTCATAAGCTGATTGAGCAGTTATACTCAGTCGGATATGAAGCCTCTCCGCTGGATGTTATGATGCTGGTTGACGGGGTGAAACAAGAAGCATACGAAATCATCGAAAGATGTGAGACCCAAGACCAAAAAGAACTTGTTCGGATTGACTGTGCGATAGCAGAAGGAGCAATCAACGCCTACTATAACACAGTGTTCCAAGAAGAGCAGGGCAGGGGTTTCTCCATGTCAAAAGAAAACGTAGAGAAGTCATTCACCGTCCCGATAGTGTCGGATAAAACTGGCAGAAAGTCAACGAGATATGCCTTTAAGGGAAGGATTGACGGGATATTTGATTGCTCAGACGGCAAGAAGTATATCCACGAAATCAAGACGAAGGCTGGTTATGGAGAATCAGATAAGGAACACCTCACACTTGACGACCAAGTTACAGCCTATGTCTGGGCAATGAGACAACTTGGTGTAGATGTTGGCGGTGTTGTTTATACCGTTATCAAAAAGCCAAGCAGTGTAAGACGCAAAACCTTTGAATACACCGTTGTAAACAACGAGCACAGAATACAGGAATGGGGCTTTACGACCAAGCCTGATTATGAGCGGTTTATCAAAGACAAGACGGCAAAGTTCACTGAGGAACACTACGAAATCAGGCTCATTGAAGCCGAACTCAAGAAGAACAATACCTATTCTGTTTTTGAAGATGGTGAAGAAATAGCCAAAGACATCCGTTTGAAGTCGGAAGCCCAAGCTCTTGTTGCCGAAAAAGTGAAGCCGTTTATTGATGGTTTTGAAGTCTCATCGGTTGAAGGCATAGAGGCTGTAGATGATTATTGTGCAAGGATAGTCCAAGACTACAAAGACAGACCAGAGTTCTATGTATTCAGAGACTTGGTATTCAGGGAACAGAAAGCCCTCGACCTCTTTGCGAAACGCATTTGGATGGAAGTAAAAGAAGTGGCAGCAAACAACGTTGACACCGCTTACCCACAACCCGCAGAGGCTTATCAGAACTATTGCTCCATGTGCGACTACAGGGACTTGTGTATTTATTGGCACGACCAAAACATGGTTGAAGAAATCAAGAAATCAAAGTATATGACACAAGAACAGTTGTTTGCGATAGAAGAGCACGAAGCCAAAAAAGAGAAGAACGAAGATGAGATTGATTTTTAATCTTGACGGTCTGGAACGGTCTCATAAATTGAAAACATCACTTACATCATAAGGAGGTTTCCAAGATGGAAATCAAGTCACAAGCAGTAACCGCAAAAACTGGGGAGTCCTCAGAATTGTATGGCTTAACTATGATACTATACGGAGAGCCAGGCATTGGGAAGACCCACGCAGTAAACTTTCTCCCCGAAAAGACGACCCTTTATATTGGGTTTGAAGGTGGGGACGAACCGCTCATTGGCAAGGATATTGCGATAATCAACTTCTCATCGGCAAGCGGGAAAGACTCTCTGGTTGCCCTGAAACAGGTTATGGATGCAATCCAGCACAAGGAGCAGATTGTTATAGGTAAGCTAAAGATAGACACATCGAAGCTTACGAACGTGGTAATTGACAATATCTCAGAGCTTGAACGCTATATGCAGATAGGACTCATGAAGACCAGAGGGAAATCATTCATGACTCTTAAAGAGTATGGCGACTCCACGCAAAAGATGAAAGAGTATATGCGGACAATCAGAGACCTCAAGCTCAGTGGTCTCTACGTTACCGCAATAGCTCACGAACAGATTATCGAGGAGCGAGACGAGACTGGGACATCTGTAACAAGAACCTATCCCCAAATGGGTCAAAGAATAGTCCGTGAAATCATGGGTATGTTTGACATTGTTGGCAGGATGGAACGTGAATACGGGGACGCAGCAGAGGGAATTGTAGAGGTTCAGAGAGTCATACGCATCAATCCCAATCAGCGTGTATCTGCAAAGTGCAGAATTACTGGTCTTGTAGAAATCTATGGTGACACCGTGTCTCAAGACATCGGGGAACTGTATCGCACCGCATACAAGTTAAGAAAAGACAGAATAACCAAACCCAAAGAAGGAGATAAGAAATGATACTGGACTTTAATTTCAACGAAGTTGAGGAAAAGGTTCTTGGCGAATACTTGCCAGAAGGTCAATTTGAATGCAAATGCGTCAAGGCAGCTTGGGGCAAATCCAAGAACGGAACGCTTTATTTAGGGCTGGTTTGGGAATGCGTAGAAGATGGCGATTTCTTTGGCAAGCAAACCATAGAACGCAAGTATCTCACCCCCGCAACCCTGCCATACGTTAAGGGATGGTCTCACAACCTGAACGTAATCCTTGACGGAAAAAGCGTAAACGAAGAAGCCTATGTTGGACGCTTTGCTCTCGTTAAAATCAAAGAGGTGGAAAACGAGGGATACGACAACAAGAAACGTGAAGTAAACTCTTGGATTTCCCAGATTAACGCCTCAAAGAACAAGCGGGTAAGCGGAAGTGTCGGGGCTTCAAAGATTACGCCCAGCGACATTAAGCAGGAAGAGTCAGGCAGCAACAGCCATTCCGATGGTGCACCCATGCCTTTGGATGATGATGTGCCGTTCTAAAATCGAGTTCCACTGGTGGGAGGCTGAAATATGTCTCCCGCCAGACTTGAGAGAAAACGATGTTTAAGAAACTTGTGCAATCAATGGACGAAAGGTCACGGGCTGTGTTATACGCCTTAAAGCTGTATGCTGAAAACGCATTGCTTGTCGGTGTGCTTTGTGACCTCAATGGAAAACCTGTATCTGTAAGCGACTTAGTTCCCCTGAAATATGTGGATGAAGCCATTGAACACAACGTGATGTATGCCATAGGTGAGTTTTATGTGTTTACTTCGTGGCATGAGTATTTCTCAAGGGAACTTAGTTCGGCAGACGTTGAAAGGTTTAGGAAGGCAAACGGATATTCGAGAAAAGATTACGTTGATTTCCTTGAGAAGTATATCGGGAACGCAGACAGATACAAGAACCTGATAGACTGCTATCGGGTGGTAAGTAAAAAACCAAAGGGAGTGTCTGAAATACTTGATGGATGCACCCTTAGTGATGAAGAAAGGAAGCTTGTTTGTGACTATGCCATTAAGTTTGGGACACGAAGTCAATATGATAAAGGAGTTATCCCTCTCACCCTTAATGTATCGGAGGCTATAACAGAAATTGTGGCGATGTATGAGACTGGGACTGTTTATTATTCAGGGAAAAAGCATAGTATAAGCAGGGAGAAACTAACCTCATCACTGAAACGAGTTATTTCGATGCTACACGTGATTCATTTGAAGAATAACAACTATTTGAAACAACTACTAATCAATCAGGAGAATAAGGTGTCCACAGAGACTAATATAGCTAAAACAAGAGAGGGATATTGATGGAAGACCTTTTGAAGAACGTCCCAAACGACAGATGGGTTTGTGAAGAATGCGGAAGCGAAAACACGAACTGGGTTGTCAATATCTCGTGGATGTTAAAGAAAACTGGAGATAAGTATAGAAAGGGATATTGTCCTTCCTGCAAGGAAGCGGAAGAAAAGAAGGAAGCCGAACGCCTTGAGGCTAAAAAGAAGTATGAAGAAAAGCAAAGAACAGAAACCCTTTACAGACGGGCAGAGATACCAGAAAATATCAAGACAGCAAGGTTTGAGGAACTTGTTGTTAGAAGCGGTGCTGAACTTGCGTTTGATAGGGTTAAGAAGGTTCTTTCAAATGGGTGCTGGCTTTATTTATATGGAGATAATTCTGTTGGGAAATCGTTCTTGGTTGGTGCTGCTATAAATATGCTGATAGAGAAAAGCGTTCCGACCTTATACGTAAACGAGTCTCAGTTGTTTGACAGGATTAGGTTTTCTTGGGATAAGAACTCCAAAGAAAAAGAAAGCGACATCTTTAATCTCTTTAAGGCTGCACGGGTGGTCTTTTGGGATGAGTTCCTTTTGTTCAACTTCATAGACATGGAGTGTCCGCTTTGGAAGTATGAGAGGATGTATAGCTTGATAGAATACTGTTCGGAAAACGGGAAGATAATGGTTTTCACTTCCAATATAGACCCAAGCGACAAGAACGACGTGGAATATCACAACGTTATGGAACGGGCTGGCAAACGAATAGTAGCACGGCTCAAGAGACACGATACACTGAGAATTAAGATGAGCAATAAGCCATTTTGTTAGGAGAATGAATGGAAAAGACAGTTTACGAATTTGCACACCAGTTGCCGAATTACGAGAAGAAATCATCGGTAAGTGGTGAAACCTGCGGTATATGCAGATATGGTAGTAACGATAATACCAAGCTTCCACAAAACTGCGACAGGCTTCTCTATTCGATAGTTCCGAGAAAAGGCAGATGCGACCTTTTTGGAAGGAAAGATGTTTGAACTTGACTCGCTCAATGAAGAGCAAAAACGAGTAGTTTTGACCAATGAAGGAGTGGTATGCTGCACGGCAGTTGCTGGCTCTGGGAAAACGTTTGCAATGACTCACAAGGTTGCGTATTTGGTAGAAAGCGGGGTAAACCCAGAGAAAATACTGTGCTTTACCTTTACCAAGAAAGCTGGAAGCGAACTTGGTGACAGGCTAAAGAATATGCTTAGTCGTGAAGACGCTTCAAAGATTAGCGTAGGGACGATGCACTCGATATTCTATTCTATCATCAGGAAAGAAAGGATGTTGCTTGCCCACACCTATACAGACATCAAGCTTATTCTTGAGTGGCAGCAAAAGAAAATGATGAAGGAAGCATACGACCAAGTTGTTAAGGTAATCGGGAAAGAAGGAAAGAACCCCTTTATAGCCTATGCCTCGATAAGCAGGGCTAAAAACGAACTGCTTTCCCCGATGGGGCTGAGAACATTCCTTCAATCCACTAAGCAAGAAAACCTAATGTGGATATGCAGCGTATATGAACGCTACGAAGAAGCCAAAAAGAAGGATGGCTTAATAGACTTTGACGATATGTTGACCATAGCACACGACCTTCTTTCGATACCAAGCGTAAGAGAAAAGTGGCAAAAACGTTGGGATTACATCATGGTGGACGAGTTCCAAGACACGAATACTGCTCAAGCAAGGATGGTCAAGATTTTGTCTGAAAAAGCAAAACTGCTTTTCATTATTGGGGACAAGAATCAAGCAATTTACTCGTTTAGGGGTGCAAGACCAGATTACATAGAAGGCATTGAAAAGCACTATCCAAACGTGAAGCGTATGTCCCTGTCTAACACCTATCGCTGTTGCAGTAAAATAGTTGAAAAAGCAAACCTGCTGATAGACGTATTGGGCGGGTCTAAAACTGTATCCCTTAAAGAGGGCGGGGATGTGGTTTATCTTGGTCACTTCGACACCTCAGATACAGAGGCAGAAGAAATAGCAAACGAGATAATGCACCAAATGAGGGTGAACCATATCAAGCCTCAAGATTTCAAGGTTATTTACAGAACCAATGCCCAATCGAGAGCGATTGAAGAGGCTTTCTCGATGGCAAAGATACCGTATGTGGTTTTTGGCGATAACTCGTTTTACGATAACAAAGAGGTTCGGGATATGCTTGCTTATCTCAGAATTGCTGCAAACCCACACAAGTCGCCAGAGTCATACGTGCGGATATTCAATAAACCGCCCAGAAAGCTTGGAACTGTATTCGTAGAGGAATGGAAACAGCAAAGCATGAATGGCGTGGATTGCTACGAGTCATTGTGTTATCGTTATAGCGGTAGTTTTGCTGAAAGTCAGGCAAGGTATATGTATAGCCAGATACGAAGTATAATCGGGTATTCCAAAGTTGCAGACAACGTTGGAGACGTAATCGAGAGAATTAGGAAAGAAGTTGGATATGATGATTGGGTTAAAAGCTCGATAGACGATGTTGAGGCAAGCCAAGATGCTATTTACAGGAAGATAGAAATCCTTGACGAAATGAGCTATAATGCGAGAAAGTATAAAACCATAGAAGATTATCTCGCTCACGTGGATTTCGTCACCAAGAAGCGAGAAAGCGGAGCAAAATCATCTGTAAACGTTATGACAATTCACAAAGCAAAAGGTCTTGAAGCAAAGGCAGTGTTTGTATGTGGGGTCAGCAACGGACTGCTTCCTCACGGAAATGGAGAAGAGCTTGAAGAGATGAGATTGTTTTATGTGGCAATCACAAGGGCGAAAGAAAAGCTGTTCCTTAGCGGGTATGCTGAAAAGAATGCAAACGATGTAATGAATGAGTCATGGTTCTTGAAGACGATAAAGGTTATAGGAGATGATGAAAATGAACCAAGTTAAGTCGCAAGTTGAAGCTGAGGTGAACGAGAACCTCTTTAAGGTTATAGATTTTATGCGTGGACGCATAGGCTCTCAGAACGCAATAAACGCAAAAGAAATAGCACGGCGGTTCGGGATTAGCCCAAGAAGCATAAGGCTGATAATGACGACAGCGGTAAAGAAGAAAATCCTGCCGATTATCAGCTATGATGGTTCTGATGGAACTGGTGTGTCTGGATATTTTGTTGCTTCTTGCTACGAAGAGGTTCAGGCTTATGTTGACTCTATCAATGCAACGATGAAAGCCTTTGAAACAAAGAAAAACATGATAGTTGAATGTTTCAATCAGTATATATCATCGGAGCAAGAGAAATGATAGCATATCCATATATTGTCTCAAGAATACTTAAGTCAAAGAAAGAGTGCCAAAGCATGATAGATTATCTTTCTAAAAAGGGAATTGGCTGTGCGATTAGAGAAGCAAAGAACGGCTTTATAGTATGCAGGGAACTAAGCGAAGAAGAGGCTTCCAGTAAAGAGGTATCGAAACAAATAATCAAAGACGCAAAGAATGGGTTGTTATCTGGGAAGATAGTGTTAGAAAGAAAGCAAAAAAAAACTTGACGGTCAAGGCATGATGGTCATAATTGAAACTATAAACACTTATATCATAAGGAGTTGCAATGGGACAGATTGTAACATTTAGACACAACGGTAGAACCTATGCCTCGATTGGCAACCATACTTGGCAGATGCTTGAGGGTCTCAGCTATAACAGAGAACTCATCTTTGCCATAGTTGTTGGAAGGTCTGGAAGTATTTCTCAGGAATACTTACCATCGGGGTCTTGGAAGGTTTACCGTTTTAAGGTAAAGGGTAAACAGCCATTGTTCGTTGTTTACAACTCAACCTATTTTAAGCATAGCGAAAAGTTCTATGGGAAGAAGCAAGCTTATGTTGCAAAAACAACAGAGGGATGTTTGTATCTTGGCATAAGAGACTTTCTCGATAGGATTGGAGTAGAGCCAACGGACAGGAATATAGCCCAAACAGTTCCCCTGCTCACAAGGAAAATTGGGCAGTTGCAACAAGAGGTTGATGGTCAGACCCTTGTTGGCAGGATGTATGATTATTCATATTTCTATGCAGAAGACGACCACGAAATTCAGGAGATAAAAGAGGTGCTTAGTGGAAGAAGAAAGAAATGACCTGATGTGGTTTCAGAAGTCGAAAGCACGGGACGGTCTTTACGAAACTCCAGCACAAATGGCGAATGCTGCCTATGAGATGATAACTGGTATTTGTGAGTTCTCAGGCAACAAGCCAAACGTTCTTGACCCATGTGCAGGAGGAGGGAGGCTATTGCTTCCATTCAAAAAGAACGGTTTTGACATCATCGGGATTGAGTATAACGAGCTAATGTATGAGAAGCTCAAAAGAGTTCTTGGAACTAAGGTTGCAAGGTGCGGAAATGCAGTGGATTACTTTACTGGGGACAGATTAGCTGTTGGCAAGTTCCATTGCGTGGTTATGAACCCCCCATTTGGAGTAAGGCTTGATGTTGGCGATAACTACTTTGAAACTGGAGAGGAAGTTATTGAGTCGCAAACAGCCTTTATCGAAATGATGAACATGGCGATGCCCAGTTATGGCAGGGGAGTTGCAGTAGTAATCTTACCCACCACTACTTGGAGTAACGCAAAAGATGCAGCCCTGAGGAACTATCTGTTTTCCAAGTTCAATGTATTTGCCAAGATAACGGTGAAGAACGGGTTCAAGGAAGAATACGGGATAGACGTTGAAACAGACCTTGTTCTATTGGTTAAAAAGCAAGCGTATTCCTATGGTGGTGGGATGCAACCTTATCCCTCAAGCCCATACGCTTATGAAGCTACGCTTGAAACGCTGCCAAATGTGGTAAAGCACTTTCTGGTTGATTACTATGGCTCTTATGCGAAGTTGAATATATCCATACAAGACTGGGACAAACGAGACGTTTCCACGATACCAGATTTTTCGAGGTTGATAGAATATGAAGACGACAGCAATGGGGTTGTGATAACTTCCAAAGGGTTGTCTGGATGCCTTGTTGACAGGGCATTGCTTGGCTTCTATGACGACTCTGGCATTGAAACGTATAACCCAGTTGTTGGCAAGCCGACAGGCATAACGAAGGCTTACTTTAGTGTTCCCTCACTTATACGAAACGGAGCGACTAAAGCTGTTGAGTTTGGGACTAAGCTTGGTCTTTCAATATCAATGTCCGACAAAGAACGTGAGATGTTTGATGCACTCAGGGAGAAATGGAGATACGAAGCAACTCCACTTTATCAGCCCAAAGCACACGAACTGCTTGCCTATTATCGGAATGAGCTATACGAAGCAAGAAAGACATACGTAAGTTCCTCAACTGGAAAGCTGTTGTATCAGAAAGGAAAGAAGTATTTGTTCAAACCGACTTGGGTTCGCTCAGAGGAGAAGGTATCTGAGGAAGACGGCAAAGACTCGAAAGGTGAGTTCGTAGAAAAGACGAGTCTCGATAGGGGGTTCTTGCAAATCAATGTAAGCAGTGAAGCTGGAGTTATAGAATACCCAGAGTCAGAGGCTGAACTGATTGAAGAACTTGTCACTGTGTTTGGGTTGCCCACCGTAAAGAGCGTATCCGAAGCATATCCCCACAGAGTTGAGTTCTGGGCAAAAGAGATTGCTAAACGCTTTCCCTTTCTCTTTGATTACCAAGCAGAAGACCTTGCACGTATCTTGACCAAGAAGAACGTCTATATTGGATTTGAGATGGGAGCGGGAAAATGCAATGAAAAAGATACATTGGTTGAAGTGAACGGCACTCTTGCAAGAATATCAGATGTTTACGAGAAATACAGCACAACAGAAATAGCCGATGCAGATGGTGGCATTTGGACGAAGCCGACAATTCCGCTGTATGTAAATTCGTATAACGAATCAAGCAGAACCATTGAAAGCAAGCAAGTTACGTCACTATATCGAGAGCGAGTAAACACTATCTTAAAGAAAGTCTTGCTATCTACTGGTGATTCTATAACAATAACCCAAGCTCACAAACTACTTGAAGCCAGAAAAGGATGGACAAATGAGTATGAAGTTGGAGACTATATAGCCGTATCTTGTGAGACCAATAGCAACCTTCATGGAATATACGTTTATGACCTTTTTAACCTGCTTATAGAAAAAAGCGGATGGAAGTCAAAGTTTTGGGGATTTTCTAACTTATTTGAAAGCACTTATTCTGGCAAATGGAATGTTTCTAAAATAGCAAATCCCAAGACAGTAGAATGTGTTATTGAAAAGATATATGAGTTTCTCAATCCCTCGTTTCAGGAAAAATTAGAAAAAGCAAGCAAGAACCTGTTTTATCGCAAAAACATTGAAAGATATAAGAATGCAGACAGAACTGCAATTCTCAATATAGCATTAGAGTTAAATCGCAGGCTGGTGTCTGATGTTACTTATGTTAAGGTTGTATCAATAGATGACGTTATTTATGATGATTATGTTTACGACTTAGAGGTAGAGGATAATCACAATTATGTTGCAAACAATGTTCTTGCTCACAACACGTTGATGGCTTATTGCTATGCCACGCTTCGACAGTATCAGAGGGTGTTGATAGTATGTCAAGGCTCGCTTGTGGATAACTGGTGCAACGAAGCAGTTAAGTTTGGGTTCAAGGCAACTGCTCTCAAAGACCATGACGATGTAGATGTATTTGTTTCCCGCTTCAAGAGAAAGGATTTTAAGCCACATCAGACGGAGTTCTTTGTTATCGGGCAAGAGTTCTTGTCTCTCGATGGTGGAAGGGTATATGACGAATGGAAATGCGAAAGATTTGATGGCGATGGCATCAAGATACACGAGGAAACTTGCAGAAAGCAGTCCTGTTCAAAGGGTCATAAGTATGAGACGCAGGTAAAGGTTTGCCCAAAATGCGGAGCTACTTATGACAAAAGAAGCGGATGGACTGGCAGGTATTGCCATGAATGTAAGTATTCAGCCTATTCATACGGAACGTTTAAGGGAATAACGGGTATCAGGCAATATCCTGCATATAAGCGGTTGAAAAAGATGTTCACTTGCGTGATAACGGATGAAAGCCAGAACTATGCAAACAGGTCATTGAGGGGAGAGGCAACCAGAGCACTCAAGGCAAAAAGCAGATTGATGCTCACTGGAACAATCATGAAGAATTATGTGTCTGATGTTTTCCTTAACTTTGGCTGGTTGATGGGCTATAACAACCCAGTGTTCTACTTTAGCAGAGATGAGGCAAAAGAGTTTCTTGATGAGTTTGGCTCTTACGAGATAGTGTCCAAAGAATACTTGTCGGAAATGGGCGATGCTTCGGTAAGGAAAAGAAAACAGGGACGGAAAAAGCTGCTCCCATCTGTGAGTAACCTAAGCAGGTTTTGGAGGCTGATAACTCCATTTACCGTAAGAAGGCTCTCGGATGATATAGAGGAGCTAAAGAAAATCCCAAGAGAACGTAAAATAGTCTGGTGCGACATGGACTTGGAACACATGAGTCTGTATGGGGAGATTGAAGAGTGGGCAAAGAAAGTCCTTAATTTCGAGCTATCCAAAGAGACCGTAAACATGGGAGTTGTTTCAATGTGCCTATGGAAACTGAGGTTCGCAGCTACTATACCAGTTTCGGATATGCTGATAATGGATGAGCCGAAGTATGCTTATCCTAACTGCAAGCTTCCGTCAAACCACGTTTGGTCTAAGATAGAAGAACTCACAAAGATAGTTAAAGACGCAACTGCAAAAAAAGAAAAGCTAATTGTGTTCTCTGGAATACGGGACTGTCAGGCATACGTTTGCAAGTATCTGCGTGGGATTGGATATAAGGTAAAGTATATTGATGCTGGAGTTCAGGTCAATGATAGGTTTGATGAAATCAAGGAGTTCTCAGACAATGGGTATCAGGTTCTTGTAACGGGTTCAAATATCCTTAACCGAGGATACACGATAACCGCAGCAAACCATGTAGTCTTTATGGATTTAGCCTATACGCCAGAAATAACAGACCAAGCGGAATATCGGTGCATACGTCCTGGTCAAGACAAGAAAGTTATGATATACTACTTGCTCACCAGTCAGACGATTGACTCAGAGATGCACGACATAAACACCATGAAGCGAGACGCTATTCATCACGCTATCAATAAGGTTGCGAAGTTTGCTACTGTTGCAGACCTATTGAGGCAAGCGGATATGCGAAACCCAGAAGTGGCGGTTGCAAAGAAAATCCTTGACGCAGAACGGCAAAAACCGCCTGTTGTCATTGAACTGCCAAAGGAAAGTGTAAGCCAGAAAGTCGCCGAACAAGAAGAACTCAGAGTTGTTTGCGGGAAAGGCGACCAGATGTGCATAGAATTTTAGAAGAGGAATAGATGAATATCTACTTTGCGAGCTTTGACCACGCACCAAAGAAGTGGGGTGGCAGGGTGTTTTTAGTAACTCTGCCAGTCCCCAAAGAGATAGATGATTGTCTCAATTTGTTGCGTGTAAAAGGATTGACGCTTAAAGACGGCATGACTAAAGCTGAGGCGAAAGAAGCTTATGACTCTTTCAACTGGGCTGCTGTTGGAAATAAGCTTGTAGAGAACGATATGTTCCTCGGAAAGAAAAGCCACATTGATTTCCTCACGCCATACGTAACCTGTGAAAATCTCAACCCCCTTAGCTATGACGACATAGACTCTATGGAAGAACTAGAACAAGAAGAGGCACGGGCAGTTTATACGGAGGTGAATGAAGAGTATCTACGATTATTCGGGTATCATCTTGAAGAAACGAGAATGCCCATATCACCTATATCTATTGACGGAGAATACGTTCCATTTGCGTGCAAAAATGGAACGTTCATCATCCCTTTCTTTTGCCCAGACAAATACAAACACTGGGTAACTGGAGGTATGGAACTCGAAGAGATGCTTGAGACGTTTATCAAGCCGTATGTAAGTGAAACGCAATATGCACGTTTATTGCAAGATTACTGTGGAAAGAAACCCAAAGGAGAAAAAGAACAATGAGATTTGTTTTTGGAAGAAAGGTCGTGTTGAGCATTGTGTTCATCGTCCTTGCCGTTGTCGGAACTTTTTTCGTAAAGTCGCCTGTTGACTCTATGCCTTTGTTTACGATTGAGAACCTGATGCTGGTCGTTGGGACTGCGTTTGGTATCACGTTTGCGGCAAAAGCAGCTCAGAAAGCAAGGCTTGAAAAAAGACCTATCCCGCCCTATGTTAGTGTGCTTGAAAAAATATGGGCACTGCTTGACCCCACCGCTGGAGCGATAACAGCAGTAGCCTCGTTTTTGCTTGCAACGTTCCTTGTCTATTATAGACTTGTTGATTTCACGGCATGGTTTTCGTATCATGCTATCTTTTTAGTGTATTTCGATACAGTCAATGTCGCAAAGAAGTAATACCGTTGGTGATGGGCAGAGTCGAAGTGGCTTTGCCCACTCACTCTTGGGGACAAACTTATCGGTTCAGTATGATGAACTTGATGCTCTTGCAAAAAGCAAAATAGACAAGATGTATATGGAGTTTCTTGGAACGTGCGGATGTATTGTATCAAGAAAGAAGCCAATCCAGAGACATCATGTTAGAATGTTCGATAACTCTGGAATTGGGTGCAAACCCCCAGACATCTATTGTGTTCCCCTTTATTACCAATATCACACTGGAGATAACGGGATACACACGCTTGGACAAGAGACGTTTTGTAAGAAATACGGGATTGATTTACAAGAAGAACTCAGAAAACTCCACAAGAAGTTTGAGGATTATTACAGGAGAAAGATAAATGAAGCAACTTGATGAAATAGACTTTAGCAAGGTTAGCGAAGTCAACGTTGAAACTGGGGAAATTGTAGAGGTTGAAATAGACCCAGAACGTGCAGACGAGGCATTCAAAGAACAGGAGAAAATCCTTGACCTTGTTAAGGAAGCTGGTATCACCATTTGTAAGCTTGCAAAGCGATTGATACCATTTAGAGACGAAAAGATGTGGTTCTTTCTTGGCTACTCATCTTTTCAGGAATGGTATCAAAACGTTGGACTGTCCAAGACAACGATATATCGGGCAATAAACATCTTTGAAACGTTTGTTCTGGAATACAAGATACCAGAAGAAGAGGTTTATGCCTGTGACGTGAAAAAGCTTGATATGTTGCTGCCCCTCAAAAACGCAACATCAGACGGTCAACCAGTTCTCAACGAGGAGACAGCAAGCGACTGGTTAGCAAAGGCAAGCACCCTGTCTCAGGGAGACTTGATTACCGAAATCCAAACTGCACGTGGAAAGAAATCAACGGTGGAAAAGCTTATAGAAAGCGAGAGCCTTTTCAAGGGAACGTATGTGCTTGTAAAGACCACTGAGGACGTTTCTCAGCTTAGAGTAGTGTCCGACAAGAAAGTCCCCGTTGAGATGTATAAGAACGAAGAGGGCGATTTCATCGTAAGGATAGTATGAGCACCGAAAAGATAACGCTTGAAGAATACAGAAAACTTGTTGAAAACAAAAAGACTAAGCCACCCCAAGCAAAAACAAACGCAGGATGGTGGACAGATGGAACTAAGTTCTACTATATGCGGTCTTACTGGGAAGCGAACTACGCCCACTATCTCAATTTCCTAATTAAGCAAGGAGTTGTTGAGTCTTGGACATACGAGGAAGACGTTTTCTGGTTCATGCAGATTAAGCGAGGCGTAAGAAGCTATAAGCCTGATTTCAAGGTAATGTATTCAGATGGGCGGTTGGAATATCATGAGGTAAAGGGATATTACGATAAGCGTTCCAAAACGAAAATTGCCAGAATGAAGAAGTATTATCCAAGCGTTAAGGTAGTGCTTATAGACAGGAAGAAGTATAAAGCGGTAACCAAACTTAGCGGTTTGATACCACGGTGGGGACAGCCTTTCCTTACCAAACAGGAAAAGGAAAAACTCGCAAGCAAAAAGTAAAAAAAAAACTTGACAAAAACAGGTTTGCAGACATAATAGCACCATATCAAAAACAACCTATAGGAGATAGTATGAAACAGACAAACATCTTTGGTGAAGAAGAAGAAACAGGAAAGAAAGAGCCGACCATGTATCTTGGGATTTATGACCAATACGAGGTTGTTTCCTCACTCGTTAAGTCGATAAGACTTGGCTTGGTAGAGGATGCACTGTATTGGCTTGAGGTCATGGTAAAGGGCGGGGCTGGACTCAGCTATGTGGTAAGACGGCTTATGATAGAGTCACAAGAGTCTGGGTTTGGTGCAGAACCAGCAATCTACGCTGCTGCTGTTGGGAAGATTGTAGAGCTTGGCAGAGACCACGCTAAGGATGCGGTTTTCCAGTTGACAGTGTATCTTTGCAAATGTAAGAAATGGTGGGAAGACGAAGACACCAGAAAGCACCTCAAGACATGGTATGCAATGGAAAAAAAGGTCATAGCAATCAAGAAACGTGAAGCAAAGCCTGTTCCTATTCCTGCCTACGCTCTGGATAGACACACGAAACGTGGAAACCAAATGCTGAGAGAAGGCAAGAAAATAGATGAGCGGTTCTCAGGCTCAGAGAAAGGCATATTCTCCATGATGACCCTATACGAGAAGTATGGAAGGTTGAACAAGGACGAATACCTGACAGACGATGAAGAACGGAAAATGAGGAAGTTCCTCTATGAGTCTTGATAGACGAAATAACGTAGAAATAATGCGGGAAGGAATTAGTCTTTCCCGCCTCTTTGAGTTGCTTGATGTTCTTGAAAAAGGCTTATCAACAAGCGGATGCACAATGTGTGGAAATTGCTGTCATTTCGACCCCCCAATGACGATAACCAACGAAGAGTATGAGCGGTTATCTCATCACGAACACAAGAACAGCGAAAGCGGAACTTGCCCATATCTTGATGGAGTCAAGTGTTCTGTTTATGAGGACAGACCAATAGAGTGTAGGCTTCACAACGTTTTCGACTCTCGTGTCTATGATGAGTGCGACTCACGGGAAACCGCTGTTATGCCAGACTGGGCTTTGGCGATACGTGAACTTGTTTACTGTGCTCTTGGTAGAAGGCGTGGGACGTTGAAGATACAATGAAAGAAAAGGCGAGACGATTGATAGTTGCACCTCATGCAGATGATGAGGTGTTATGGTGTTATTCCGTATTGAAAAACAGCAGAGTAATTGTTCTTGGGACACGAAACCCCAATAACGAGGCGGTGAGTAGGAGAATAGCACGTGAAATAGGGTATGAAATGATTTACCTTAACCACCCAGACTGCAACTACGGCTCTCGTTTCGACCTTATCAAGAAAGAGATTGAAGACATTGTTGCCGAAATGACACTTGAAGAGGTTTACTATCCCTGCCTTACTCATCACCAAGACCACAATGTTGTAAACCAGATAATGAGGATAGTGGCAAGACCGATGAGGATACCCACGATACGAAAGATTTGTGAGTTTCCTTACTGGGATATGACTGAGTTTGATTTTAACTTGGTTCACCGTGTCAGTCAAAAGAAGTTTTCCCACGTGGGAATGTTTGGTGAAAAGGAATGGACTGACTACGTAACGGCATACAACGAATACATCGGCAAAAAGCTTTCACTCAACGGAAGATATGAGGCTTTTAAGCAAATCTATGCGTTAATAGAGGAATTATGAGGCTTTTGTTTATACCTAACTTCACCAAGGGACTTAGCAGCGAAAAAATGAGTCCAAACAGCGTAATCACTGACAGTGGTTTCAAGATACTACAAGATATTCGCAACAGCATAGGAAACAGAGCGTATTGCTACTGGATACTGCCGAGCCAGTTGGACGGGATAGGAATGGAAAAGGTGATGGGAGATAGAGACCACTGTTTCTACGAAAGCCAGTGTGTTGACAATTTCTACTATCGGGACACCTACGTTGACAGCGAACTTCTCAAGAAGTTCTCAAGACGGTTCGGAGATTACTTGGCAGATGCGATTGTTACCACCAGACGGGGTGCTGTTTACGAGATGTCAAAGCTTACTGACACCACACGTCTTGGGGAAAACTCTAAGAACAAAGATGATGTGAAGAAAATCAATATGCCGATAGTGTTTATAGAGCCAAACGCTTGGGAGTATGATAACAACTTTGATGTTGTAAGTGCTATGTGCTACTATCTCGCATACCCTGTATTCCTCAGCGATGTTGAAAAGAAGAAGGCTCTTAGAATTACTTCGGAATACGTTTCTGGACGTGTATTGAAAGCAATAGATAATCGTGCAAGAGTTGGGTTCTCTGTGTTTCAGTTTGAAAGAATGGACAAGATAAAAACCCAGTCCAGAAAAAGCGATGAGTTTGTGACCATTTTCTACGGTCAGCGAATGAACAAGTATAAGAGAACGAAGTTTATCTTTGATATTTACGCAAAGCTTTTCGCCATGTATGGAGACAAGATTAACGTTGTAGCCACTACTCAGAACGGATTAACTGGAATATCCGAACAAACAGAAGAGGAAAAGTGGGGAAAGTTCTATCATCTTGTTCCAAACTGTGACTGGGAAACCTATATCGGATATGCCAATATGTCTCACGTTGCACTCGTAGCATCAGTATCGGAAGCCCTAAGCAGTGCCCATATAGAGCAAATCTACATGGGCGTGATAATGGTTCTCCCGAAAAAAGACTGGGCTATGGAGTATGTTCCAGAGGATTATCCTTTTTTCTATAATGGAGCAAGCGAATGTTTGGGGATAATGCAGTATATCATAGAAAACTACGAAGAGGCATACAGGAAGTTTGAACCAGCAATAGATTTTGTAAAGAACAAGTTTTCAGACCCCACGAGAACCCTTGACGCTGTTGTTACCGATGTTGTAATCGAAAGTAGAGAGGCACTGATGGATGAATATCGAAGTGCCATGAACAACAAGCGTGGTCTTTTATCTCGTGCTCTTGGTCTCAAGTCAGAAATATCGTGGGCTGATTTTGTTAGGGGGTTAGAGAACAATTCGCCCACGATTTCTGGCAAACAAAGCATAGAGTTCAGGAGAATGAATACCATTACTGATTATGAAGCATATGTGGCATTGCAGTCGATAATGGGATGCCACGATACCCTTACTCACGAAATGCCGATTATTATCAACGAAGGAGAGAAAGAGTGAGAGAAATGGTAATATCAGCACACCAGCCAGTGCTGTTCCCAAACAATGCCTTTTTCGCAAAGATGAAGCAAAGCGACTTGTTTGAATTGGCGATATACGACAGATATACGTCTGGTAAGAACCTGTTTTCGGCAAGGATGAATATCGGAAGCGAAACATCCTATGAGCAGTATAAGCTTCCTCTTGAGAAGTTTGAACCTTTCGAGGATATGATAAAAGACGTGAAGCTAAAGTCTGGTTATCAGGACGATGTGTGGACGGCAATAAGACGGTCATACGTTCATTTCCCACTGTGGAACTCTGTCTCAAGCATGGTAGAGGACATCATTTTCTCTGCCACCTTCAAATACCTTTGGGAGTTTGATTTTCATGCAATACTGCGTCTCAAGGAGCTATTGAAGATAGGAACACCTATATTCATATCCGAAAGACCACCGCTTATCAGTAAGACACAAGACCTGATATGGATGGCTCAGAAATACAACGCACAGAGGTATATCTCTGGAATGGGTGGGAAGCTATACATAGACGAAAAAGAGTTTGAAGAGTCTGGAATACAGCTTGAGTATTATAGCGGTAAGTCTGACAAGTGTAGCATATTGACTCGCATATTCAATGGCGATTTTACGATAGAATAGGGAGAAAGCATGGAAACCAAACGTATCGAGATAGTCTATGTTGGGATAGACAAGCTAAAGACCTTTGATGAGAACCCCAACGTTCAAACGGACAAGACCTTCAATTTGCTTGTTGAAAGCATAAGGGAAGGCGGGATGTTCGACCCCATAGACGTTGTCCCAAGCGAAGAGGGATACAAGATAATTGGCGGTGAACACAGATACCGTGCTTGCAGGTTGCTTGGACACGAAGAAGTGCCTGTCATTATCCACGAGGGATATGATGAGGACAGGCAGAAGCTGATGCTCGTAAAACTGAACCAGCTTAGAGGCAAGTTAAGCCCAGACAAGTTCGTAAAGCTGTATCGGGAAATGAGCACCAAGTATAGTGACGAGATACTCAAGACCATGATGGGGTTCGAGTCGGAAGAGGCAATGCAGAAATTGTTGGGGGACGTTAAGGCGAACCTGCCACCTGAGTTGAGAGACAAGGTAAACTCATCCAAACAAGATGTCAAAAACGTTGACGACTTGGCGTTGCTTTTGAACAAACTGTTCAGAGACCACGGCAGCACCCTCAAGTTCTCGTTTATGATATTCGACTTCGGAGGGAAGCAACACCACTGGATTAGGTTGACCAAAGAAGCACATGAAGCCATGTGTAACATAGAAGACCTTTGTGAAAAGAACAAGATAGACATCAACGAGTTGCTTAGTGGCATTTTAAGCCAAGCGAAACGTGATGCAGATAAAGAAGGAGAACTCGAACAATGAAAGTCAAAAACATCCCCAAACACGCTGCATACGCCTATGTAGCTGCTGCCTTAGCAAACACGACAATGCAGTTGATTAACTTAGTCCCAAAGACCGAAGCTTACCTTGCTTGGTTTGCTGTCTTTGTTTTCGCCATCATCACTCTCAACTGGGAACGAAACCAGTTTGTGGCTGCAAGAATGAACCTCAAGCTTTATCTCAAGATAAAGTGGCTTGACACCCTGCTTGATGTATTGGTTGCGAATACCGTATTTATCGGGGTTTTGTATCTGTTGGGGTGGCTTAGTGTATAACATTAACGCCCTTTCAAAGAAGGTTTTTGAAGCTGCACACGAAAAGGGGTTCTGGGACACATACGACAAAGTTCCAGAAGATGTAAAGCCCCAAGAAGGAGATGAAGAGTGAAGGGGAGATTTCCTCAAAGACAATCACAAGCCATTTCGGTCTAATCCAAGCAAAGGGATGGGGAGTGCGAGGTATTACTGCTGTCCAGAGGGGCTGATTAAGCCAGAAGAACTTCCAGACGGATGGGGTTTGATGTATTATGGAAACAAGAAGATACGCAAGATAGTAAAGTCGAAAGTTTTCAAAGAACATAGCCACATTCAGGAAAGATACCTGTTGTTATATTACCTTAACCACCAAGACGTGGCAAAACAGAACAGGGTGTGAGCAAATGGAGCTTTTATGGATATTATGATTACCATTCCAAAGACCGTTGACTGGGAAGAGTATGAAAAAGAACTCCAAGCCAGCAAAGAGGGTGATATGTTGAATTATCGGCTCGGAAACATGAACCCCAAAAACCTGAAAAGCGGAGATAGATGCTATATCGTCCATAGAGGCATTTTAAGGGGCTATCACATCGTAGTTGATGTTGTGTGGCTTCCAAACTTCACTTGCTCTACTACGGGCAAGCTATGGCTCTCTGGATACTACGTAAGAAGGACTGGGGAGTTTCACAACGTTGAACCTGAAAAAGTGACTGGGTTCAGAGGGTTCAGATACAGGCACGAGTCGAAGCCAAGCCAGATACGTGGGCTTACGTGATGGAGGGCTTGTGTCGAACATCGGAAAAGGAATAGTACTCTTTGTCCACGCACTACTGATAATAGGATTTGTTGTTGGTGTTGTGTTTACCCTTTTGATTGGGCAATGCAACCAAAGATATTCGTTTAGTATTCAGAATAACCGAAAAGGAAAACTCGTGGATAAAGCCGAAAACAATAGAAGGCTTCTCATCACCCCACAACTTACTGCTGATGATTGCAAGCCATGCAAGAAATGTGGCTCTGAAATGGTTAGCACAGTCAATCACGGACTTGAACACGCTGTGATGTGTTATGAGTGCCAAGCAAGGACTGCAAGATACGGAACAATAAGCGATGCCGTCAAAGCTTGGAATAGCGGAATTACCCTGAACAGAAAACAAAGACGACACGGAGGATAGCGACATGGATTTGAGCAAGACAGACGAAGTTGCCAAAAGAAAAGAACGCATAGAAAGGCTAATGACTCGCCCAGAAAGAAGAAGAGCAGAAAAAACTCCATGCTCTTGCGGAAGCGGGAGAAGCCTTATTAACTGCTGCATTGACAAGGTGCTTGATGCGAAGGAAAAAGAATGACACCCAAACTATGCACAGACTGTTATGGCGATATTCACGATGAAAGACACGTGATTTGCCCACATTGCGGAAAGCCATTGCCAAAGACGCAATACTCAAGCGAAGATGCAGATGAGGAATGTTTCGATGAACTATCATGAGACTGAACACGGCACTATATACTGTGGCGATAGCTTAGACGTGCTGAGTGGCATGGCTGACGAGAGCGTGGATTGCTGCATTACCAGCCCGCCTTATTGGGGGCTTAGGGATTATGGCACAGCAAAATGGGAAGGCGGTGACGCTGAGTGTGACCACAAAGTAGGCAGATTTGAGTATGCTGTCAACGAAAAACAAATTAGCAACAACGGCAGCGCTGGACACCAAGCGAAAGATATTTGCCCAAAATGTGGCGCTATTCGCAAGGACAAGCAGCTTGGCTTGGAGAAAACACCGGAGGAGTATGTTGCCAATATGGTTCAGCTATTCCGAGAAGTCAAGCGGGTGCTTAAAGATGATGGAGTGCTGTGGCTGAATTTGGGGGATAGTTACGCAATGTCGTCAATGCGTGGAAAGAATAGCCCGTTTAATGGTGCTGTTGACCAGAGCAAGCAAGGCATTGTTGGCATAAACAAATCAATACCTATCGGACTCAAACCCAAAGACCTTGTTGGCATCCCTTGGAGGGTAGCGTTTGCCTTGCAAGCAGACGGCTGGTGGCTACGGCAGGACATTATATGGCAGAAGCCCAATCCTATGCCTGAGAGCGTTAGAGACAGGTGCACCAAGAGCCACGAGTATATCTTTATGCTTACCAAGAGTGCGAGGTATTACTTTGACAGCGAGGCGATAAAAGAGCCGGCTAATTACGATGGCAGGAAAGACACCGTAATGAAGGGAAGCGCTAAGTATCAGAACGGATATTTTCCAACTGATGTCAATACACAGTCAATAGCACTAAAAGGTCATGAGCGATGGAAAGAAAATGCTGATGGCGTAAAGGTCCGCAACAAACGCTCCGTCTGGACAGTCACAACGAAGCCATACAAAGAAGCTCACTTCGCTACATACCCGCCGGACCTGATATTGCCATGCGTGAAGGCAGCAAGACCAGATGCAGTCATCCTTGACCCATTCTTTGGCAGCGGGACAACTGGACTGGTTGCTGTGCAGAATGGCAGGCGATACATAGGTATAGACCTGAATCCAGAGTATTGCGCCATAGCAGCTAAGCGGATTGATAGCGAATTGCAGCAAACGAATATATTTAGGGAGATGACAGGCAGATGAGGAATGTTCAAAGAGGTTGACAAAGACCAGATACGTCAAAATCTTGACAAATGATACACGAGATTTTCTGACAGTGAGGTTAATCAACGAAATGAGAACAGAATACGCTCCTACAAAAACAAACCTTAGAGTGAGGATAGCTTGAGCTTAACAGGCAAACGCAAGACCAAAAAGAAGACAAAAGCTAAGATAATCATTCCCGTAGTAGATGTCAAGATACCGTATCAACGAGGGAAGAGCAAATGCGAACTGTCTCCTCACTTTGAACTCATCAAGAACAAGATGATTGGTTCGGGGTTCACGACTCCGATTAGAGAAATCCTTGATGATTTGCGTTCGCTTGGAGAAACGACCATAAACAGGCAAGACCTGCATGGGTTTCGAGAAAAGCTGAAACGGATATATGGCGACCCAGAAAGCTACGTTTTGAGACATGTAGAAGAATTTGAGCCAGAGCGATTGATAGAGGTTGAGGATATAAGCGGGAGTCCTCTTGAGGTTCTTGAAGAGGTTAAGAAAAGGACGTATAAGACCCTCAACGAGTTGAAAGAGGTTGATGGGCTTCCAGAAGACGTAAAGTCCCTGATAGGTTCTGTCGAGAAGAGGATGCGTTCTGTATTCATACAGTCTGCCGAAATGTATGAGCAGATTGACGTTATAGAAATGAGGACATGGATACTGCGAACCATGCAGCAGAGGATAGCAGCAAGGATGGAACTTGAGGCTACTCTGGGTATCACTTTCAAAGATGTTGGCGAAGACCTCGACAGGATGAACAAAGCCTTGTCCGAACTCAAGAAAGACAAGCAAGACATGGGCATCTTTCCACGCTCTCAGCCGACTTTACCAGACGGGGCAACCCTTAACTTTCAACAAAACAATCTTAATCTCAATGTGACCAATCCAGAGCGTCAGGCACGAATCTATGCTTACGTCAAACAGTTTGAAGAGAATACGAGAAGTATTAGTCAGATGCTTGCAGAACAGACTTAATGGTTGTGTAGAACACGCCATCGGTCAGTTTTACAGCACAATACTTTCCTCGCAGTCGCTTTCGAGGGACGTAGGTATTTATGATTATCGGGTAACGCCAGAGGCAGAAGAAACCCTTTATTCGGTAGTTGTTGCATTGCTTCAATCGGAATGCGGATATATCTACTTCCCCACCTCACTTGATGCAGCTTTGCGGATATTCTTTTGCTATTTCAATACGACTTGGTTTGGGATGTATTATGTGAAGTCCGATTATGCCAAATGCCAAGAAAAGTGGAGAAACAACTGGAAAAAGAACAGGCACTTTCAGGCAGCACCACGTGACCACGGAAAGTCGCATTGCTACTCGTTTGAGAGCCCCCTGTGGCACATTTGCTATGTTGATAACATCAGGATATTGTCGGCTTCAAAGAGTGACTCTCTTGCCGAGAAATATCTTGGTGCTATCAAGAGGACGATTGAAACCAATCAGCGGTTGCTTGAGGATTTCGGGGATTTGACCGAAAACGTTAATCCAGTTGACGGTTCAAGGCTTGAGGGCGGGAAGGGCAAGGGAGGATGGGCAAAAAACCAGTTGTTTTGTCGTAGAACGAACCACTCACTCAAGGACGGGACGATAGAGTCAATAGGTTGGGGTTGTGCCATTACTGGTTCACGTTTCGACCTGATAATCCTTGACGACCCCATTGAGGAAAGCGATTGCAGGACGGCGAAGGCAAGAAAGTCACAGGTTGAAATGATACACGTGCTTGAAGAGTTGCTTGAGCCTCAAGGTAAGTTTCATGTTATTGGAACACGCAAGCATTATGACGACCTTTATAGCTACCTGATAAAGAACCCACGCTGGACGTATTCGATAGACAAGGGTATAGTCAAGTTTCCAGCAAACTTCAAGTATGTGTTTGAGGAAGACCCAGAAACTGGGAAACAAATAGCTGTTGATGTTGACATCCCAGAGGGCGAAGAATACGAGGTGTTGTGGGAAGAAAAGTGGTCTATCAAAGACCTGCTGTTGAAAAAGTATGGCTCACTTCCCTTACACTTCTTCAGAGATATTCAGAATGAGGTAACGTCTGATGAAACCTCAGATTTCCCCGAAGAAATTATCAATGGATGCCGAGACATCGAGATACTTGGCAGACGAGAACAGTTCTACAAGTCAAGACCAGACTGGGCAAGGTGGATTATTCAGGGAATAGACCTGTCAGCGATATTCTCTAAGAAACGTGCAGAGGAAAGGGACTCAGATTTCTTTAACGTTACGACTCTTGCCATTCCCTTCAATAACTATGAGAAGCACCTGATACACGGGTTTAGGACTCGTGGTATTGATGCAGACGACCAGTTGAACAAGATAATCGAACTGGATTACGATTTTGAGCCAGACATCATAGTGTTGGAAACGAATGCCTATCAGAAAGCGATGGAAGGGCTTGCACTCAAGAAGAAGCTTCCGATTTATCCTCACAACACTGGAAGTGAAAAGTGGGGGGTAGAAGAAGGTCTGCCCAAGATGAACATCGAAATGAAGAACAAGTATTTCGTTTTCTATACGGGGACTGGTGAAGCTGAGAAGTATTTCGAGTTGTTGTTTTCAGAACTTCACGGGTTCGGGGTGGAAAAGCACGATGATACAGTGATGAGCCTTTGGCTTGCGAACCTCGGAGCGACATGGCTGATAAAGAAGGACATGAAGAAGAAGCAGCGTCAGTCTCGTGGAGATAAGCGTCAGACAGAAGAAATTGCAGAAAGGAAGATAGAAACTGGAGAAAGGTCGTCTGCCTCGCAAGAGCAGATTGATAAAGCTATGCAAGAACTTGAAGAACGCATGAAGCGGTATATGTAGGTGCTGAATACGTTATGACCCGTAATGACCGTGTTGATTATGACAAGCCTTGCTGTGACAGTGCTGAATACGCCATGCAATGTAATGTTAGCTGCTGAACCGATAAGACACGATATGAGTTGTGAGTATTATGATAGAGACAAGATGCTTTGTGTTGCATGAAAAGCCAATATGTGCAACACAAAAACACGAATCAGTCCAGAACACAACAAACCACTCAAGAGTAATCGCAAAAAGAAGTCCATGAGAGTCTATGAAGTGCTTTATTTGGAGCTAAAACGCCCAATGTGTAGCAAAACACCCAAAACGAAACGAACAAGCCTTAAAGGAGCTTAAAATGAAGAAAATTGAAAACATCATCATTCACTGCTCGGACTCAGAGTTCGGGTCGGCAGCAATGATAAGACAGTGGCATCTCCAGAACGGCTGGAAGGACATCGGTTATCACTTTGTGATACTGAACGGTCTGATTGTGCCAAACACCCAAAGTGGACAGAAGCAGCTTTACGTTCCATTCATGGACGGAATGATTGAAGTAGGAAGACACCTCGATGGCGACGACTTCGTTACTTCAAATGAGGTTGGGTCTCATGCACTTGGGTATAACGACAAATCTGCTGGAGTCTGTCTTGTTGGCAAGAAGACTTTCACGAAGAAGCAGTTTGACAGCCTTATCATGTGGCTTGACTATTTCCTTCCCCTTTGGAAGCTGCCTATCGAAGTAGTAAAAGGTCACTACGAAGTGTCGCCCAATAGAACTTGCCCGAACTTCGACATGAAGCGTTTCAGAATGGAGTATGCTGCTCGCTCAACCTACGTGAACGATGGCGGTGTTTACGTTCCCCAAGCGTTTGACCACACCAAGCCGATACCGCAGGGACACGAACACCTTTATACTAAGCAGCAGTTGCAGCAACGTATAAACCACCTACTCAAAACCAGCGGATGGACTCAGGAAGCAGTCTATCTTGTTGCATACCGTGACAAGATGAAATAGCATATCCTGAAACTAAAAGAAAACCTTGCCGAAATTGTAAAGGGGCAGCTTGACAAATAAGTCAAACTATCCCTTTCTTTTTGCTTTGGTTGATAACGGTGGAATGAACTGGGACACAAAAACATGGGCAACGAAAAAAAAATGCAAGTCTAACAAATTACATTTACAAGAATTAGGAAAATGGCTTAAAAAAAACTCGCAAAAACGATAAATAATTCTTGACGGTTCAGACCCCTTATTTACACTTGACTTATCACTTGGAACACAAACCTTAAAAAGATAGAGGAGAAGACCAATGTTGACCTTGTTAATAACCAGCAGTGAGATGAGCGAGGGAGCAGCAATAGTTCTGTTCTCATGGATGCCGTTCATAGTAGTAGCCATAATAGTTGCAACAGCATGGTATGCACTAAAGGTGGCTGCCAGATTTTTCCCACGTGCAAAGAAATTGGTTGAGTGGTTGGAAGATGAAAAGCGTTGAAATCCCAGATAGCCTTTATGAGGCAATAGTAGAAATCGGGAAGCTGAGAAAGACCCAGAACAACAGAGCCACTGGAGACCCGTTATACTTCAGCGTTGAGGACGTTGGTCTTGGTAGCCACGCCAAGAAGCAAGACATTTACAACTACGTTTACAGCAACCACAAGGGAGAAAGCAAAGAGGTTATTCACTCTGTTCT
>ENA-UPXM01001260-UPXM01001260.1-activated-sludge-metagenome-genome-assembly--contig:-NODE-1260-length-33523-cov-7.765477_pt1 | contig 33523 bp, 24 predicted proteins | sample MGYA00238178_ERZ772708 | MGnify/ENA primary metagenome ERZ772708 (study PRJEB29002, sample SAMN05720212) | activated sludge metagenome | isolation source: anaerobic digester from wastewater... | reverse complement strand
AAACTCGCGGGTGGGGTCATACGAGACATTCAGCAGCCGGACCGTCTCGTCCGCCACGGCCGTCAGCGCAGCCACGATCACGGCCGCAGCCACGAATTTATTGTAAATCGTTGTGTTGATACGCCCTCGCTTTCCCGCTTCTTGACATCCGGCCGATCGCATCCAAAGCCTCCTCTGCGGGTTGAAAGGGCGCAACATTATCAGCATTAGTCTAGTATGTCAATAGTCTTTATAGAGATTAGACTCCCTCTCCCGCCCTATCGGTTGCAGACGGGAGACCGCAAGAGATGCATGTGGTGGCAGAGCTCGTGCATGATGCGGCAAAAGGACGCCTTGCCATCTTAGCCGATGTCGCCGCCAACAAGAAAATGCCTGTGGAAATGGTAGAAAAGGTTTTTTGGGGCTGCCGGACGCGTGAAAAGCAGACGGCCTGACAAACTGTTGTCGCTTTGAGGGTGTACCGTATATAATGCCCCGTAACGAAGTGAGTGGGATGAGCGGTGTCAAGCCCTATGACGCCATGTGCGCCTACCATCATGCTTGCTTGCCGAAAAACCACAGGAGATGATGACTGCTCAATTAACCGCCGCGCGCCGCGCTTGGCTGAACTTTTTCACGCATGACCTTTCTTCTTTACACTGTTCTTGTCCTTTTGATCCTGACACTCGCGTTGCTCGCCTGGCTGGCAGTTCGGACCGGCCGCGACGCGCCCGACCGTAATGCGCTGATCCGCCTGCAAACGCGCGAGGCCGATTTCCAAGAGACGGCGCGCCTCCTGCAGGAGCGTACGGAACGGCTGGAAGCGCTGCAGATCGAGAATGCCCGGCTGGCCGCCGAACTCGACCACGAGCGGCGCGCCGACGCAGAAAAGGTACGGCTGCTGCAGAATGCCGAGGCGCGGCTCAAAGCCGAGTTCGAAAACCTGGCCAACCGGATCTTCGAGGACAAGGGCCGCGCGTTCACCGAGCAGAACCGCGAACGCCTCTCCGGCCTGCTACAGCCGCTGCGGGAACAGCTCGACGGTTTCCGGAAACGGGTCGACGAGGTGCACAAGGACGGCACCGAGCAGTCCGCCCGCCTGCTGGAACAGGTGCGGCAGCTTCAGACGCTGAGCAATAAAGTCAGCGACGAGGCCAACCATCTGGCACGCGCCATCAAGGGCGACGCCAAGCGCCAGGGCGATTGGGGCGAGCTGATCGTCGAGCGGCTGCTGGAGGCTTCCGGCCTGGAGAACGGACGCGAATACGAGGTCCAGCCCGTGTTGCGCGCCGAGAACGGCGCACCGCAGCGTCCGGATTTCGTCGTCCACCTGCCGGGCGGCAAATCGGTCATTGTGGACGCGAAGGTTTCGCTCACCGCCTATGAACGCTCCTATAACGCTGAGAGCGACGAAGAACGGCGCGCCGCACTCGCCGCGCATGTGCAATCGGTGCGCCGCCACATGGCCGAATTGCGCGACAAGAACTACACCACGCTACTGGGCAACCGCACGCTCGATTTCGTGCTGATGTGCGTCCCGCTCGAACCCGCCTACCAGACCGCGCTGCAGGCGGAACCCGGCCTGCTCTATGAACTGGCCCAGACCAACGTCGTGATCACCGGACCGGCCACCCTGATGATCACGCTCAAACTGATCGCCCAGATCTGGCGGCGCGAAAACGAAAACCGCCACGCCGAGCAGATCGCCGACCGCGCGGGGCGGCTTTACGACCAGGTCACGCTGATCGTCGAGGCGATGGCCGCCGCAAAGAAAAACCTGGGGGATGTCGCACAGTGTTTTGACCTGGCCCTCTCCCGCCTGCAGAGCGGCCGGGGCAATCTGGTCAGCCGCGTCGAGACGTTGCGCAAGCTCGGCGCCAAAGTCAACAAGCCCCTGCCGCCGCCGATTCTCGACCAAGCCCTGTCTGACGAGGCGTGACTTCCCCTTCTGCGGACCGCCGTTTTCCTTCGTGAGTTTCGGCGCGCGATCCGCTAAACTGTTGCATCATTTTTATGGGGGAGGCAAGCATGATGACGACCGATTCCGCACCGCAGCCCGCGCTCGCTATCACGGGGATGGGGGCGGTCACGCCTTACGGCGATGGCGTTGACACACTCTGGCGCGCATTGCTGCGCGGCGACTCCGCGATCTCGGCGATGGACCTTTTTGACCTTGGCGGCATCGCCTGCACGTGCGCCGGCGTGATCCGGAACTACCTGCCGCCCCCGGGATTCACGCACGGCGCGCGCGCTTCCGCCTTTGCGGCGGGCGCGTGCCGGGAGGCTTTGGCGCACGCCGGCCTGCTGGACGATCCCGCCGCACTCGCAGCGACCGCGCTGATCACCGCCTCAAATTTTGCCGATATCGATGCCGGCGAGCCCGCGCTGACTCCTGCCGGCCACGCCGGCCACCAGTCTGCCGCCGGCTTACACTGCGCGCATGCGGCGCCCGCCGACGCGCTGGCCGAAACCTTCGGGCTTGGCGGACTGCGCATTGCGCTCTCGCTTTCGTGCGCCTCCGGTGCCGCAGCGGCCGCCACCGCCGCCAACCTGATCGCGGCGGGCCGGGCGCAGCGCGTCCTGATTGTCGGATACGACGCGCTTTCGCGCTTTGCGTGGAGCGGCCTCTGTTCGCTGCGCACGATGACCAAGGACGCCGTGCGCCCCTTTGATGCCGCGCGCAGCGGAACGATCTTTACCGAGGGCGCCGCCGCCCTGGTGATCGAGCAGGCCGAGCTTTGCACCGCCCGGGGCGCGCAACCGCTGGCTTGGCTGTGCGGCTGGGCCACCGGCAACAACGGCCACCACATGACCGCACCTGCGCCGCGCGGCGCAGGCTCCACCGCGGTCATGCGCGCCGCGCTGACCTGCGCGGGCCTCACGCCGGATGCCGTCGACCACATCAATGCGCACGGCACCGGCACCAAGCCCAATGACAGCACCGAGACTCAGGCAATCGAAGATCTGTTCGGCCCGCGCGCCGCAGCCATCCCGGTCACGTCCGTCAAAGGCCTGTTGGGGCACATGCTCGGCGCGGCCGGCGCGGTCGAACTGATCGTCTCAGCGCTCTCACTGAAACACGGGCTCATTCCGCCCACCGGCAACCGTGACACGCCGGACCCCGAATGCGCGCTCGACATCGTCACCGCGCCGCGCGCCCTGCCGCTTGAGTGTGTCCTCTCCAACTCCGCCGGCTTCGGCGGCTGCAATGCGGCCGCAGTTCTCACGCGACAGCGCCCCGCTCCGCATCCGCCTGCCCGCAGTCCGCAGCCGCCCTCGGTTCTCATTACCGGACTGGGCGTCGTCAGCGCGCTCGGCCTGGACGCCGAAGAAACCGCTTCGGCCTGCGCAGAGGGCGAACCGGCCCTGTTCCCGCTGACCTGTGTCGCGCTCCCGGATCGCGCCGACACGCCACTGGTAGGCGAAGTCCCCGATGTGGATCTTGCCGCATGCGGCGTTGCGCCCAAGGCCTATCTCGACCGCGCGAGCCAGCTCTTTCTGGCCGCCTGCGGCATGGCCTTCCGTCAGGCCGGCGTGACGGCCGACACGCTGGCCGGCATGCAGGCCGGCATCATGGCCGGCACGGCCTGGGGTTGCCCAGCCACGGCCGAGACCTTCTTTGCCGACTACATCCTCAAAGGCCCGCGCCTGGTCAAGCCGTTCCTGTTTCCCCATGCCTATGCCAACACGGCCGTCAGCCTGGCCTCGATGGAATGGGCGTTGAAAGGTCCTCACGAAAATGTGGTCACGCGCGCGACCGCCTCCGGCATCGCGCTGGTTGAAGCTTTCGACCAGCTTCGCGCGGTCCGGGCGCCGCTGATCGCCGTCTGTGGTGCGGACGCGCTCTCCGCTGTAGCCCTGAACGCGCGGCATGCCGCCGGCGACCCTGCGCCGATGGGCGAAGCCGCGGCGGTACTGGTGCTTGAGCGCGAGGATGCCGCGGGCGCACGGGGTGCGCGTCCGCTCGGCCGGCTGCTGGGCTGCGGCCTGGCACCGACGCCGGAAAACGCGCTCCAAACGGCGCTGTCGCAGGCCGGAGTGCCCCGCGACGCGCTGCGCGCCGCCTACGTCAATGCCGCCGCGCGCGACGCGGCCGAAGCCGGCCTGCCCGGCACGCCGGTCATAGAGCCCGAACGCCTGTGCGGCGATGTCCAAGGCGCGACTTCTGCCCTGCACCTGGCGCTGGCGCTGCTGGCACCCGACGAAGGTCCCGCACTGATCTTGACCGTTGAGCCTGACACCTGCGTGGCGCTTGTCGTCGAGCGCGCATGATGCAGAACCGGGAACGATTCGCGACCCTCAAACATAAAGGCGGCAATCTATCGGTCCGGTGCCGGCACGATCACCGAAAGCGCTTTCGGGCGTACGGTGATCGTCACCGGCGTGGCACCAATGATGTCACCGTCTGCCTGCACGGCCATCGGGGTTTCACTGTGGATGGAAACGCTGCGTTCGGCCGGCAGTTCGTGGATGATGCGGTTGACGTGGCGCGGGAAGATACTGCGCAGAACGTAGTACCACGGGTATTCAATCGCCACCTTCATGCAGATGATGCAGACGTCCACCTGACCGTCATCGGCCCGGATTTCCGGGCCATTGGGATGCAACACGCGAGCCAGCGTGCCGCAATTCGAGATCAGCACATCCGTCGCGTCGTACGTGCGCGGCGCGCCGTCGATAGCAATCACCAGCCGCTGCGGTTTCGCCTGCAGCACCTTCCAGACCGCCGTTCCCACATACGCGGTGCGGCCGAAGAGGCTTTTCCCCAGACGTGATGTGCGGTCGATGACCGCAGCGTTGATCCCCACCCCGGCGTTGAGCAGATAGGTGCGGTCATTGATCAGCATCGCATCGATGGGACGGAGCGCGTGCGCTCCGGCGACAAGCGCCACGGCCGCTCGGACGTCAAGCGGGATGCCGAGCTCCCGCGCGACCAGGTTGCCGGTCCCGGCCGCCACGATGCCGAGCGGCACTGACGCATCAGCCAATGCGTGCGCCACGGCCGATACGGTACCGTCCCCGCCGACCGCCACCACAGCGTTGACACCACCGATCCGTGTCCCAACCGTCTCAGGAATCGAATGGTCCGGCGTCAGCTCAACGATCTCACACTCCGCGCCGCACGCCCGTTCAGACTCATGAATCGACGTGCGCAAGGCTTCGCGCACATCACCAGAAACCGTTGGCGCCACAATGAAGAGGAGCTTCATGGGCATACCATAGCACACCTGAGGAGCTTGTGCGCACACTCATTTACGCGCGGCAAGGTAGGCGCGGGCAGCTTGGCAGCACACCGCGACACCGGTATCATCGCTGAGCGTCTTCAGGAAAGCCTCGCGGAAGTCCAACACCTTGCGTTCGGCGGCCAAGCGGCAAGCCGTCGCGTAATGAAGGCCGCCGATCAGCCACCCCACCTGGATCAGGATGAAATCAGCGAGCGTGCCGATCCAGGCATAGCTGACCGAGTGGCCTTGCCGGATCGCTTCGACCACATTGGGGGACGGCGCCCCTTTGACCTGCAGGCCCCAGGCGATCTCCGGATTGCGTTCGAGCGAGCCATCGGCGATCGCCTGTTCCATGACGCGGAAAATGTCGAGCTTGTCGGCATCGCGCACCAGATGGGCGAACCGCGCAACCCGCGCGGAAGCCGCAACCGGCACCGTGCGCCGGTTATGCAGCGCCACGGTTGCCAGCACCAGGTTGCGTTCATCGGCGGGCAGGTCTTCCAGCCAGCGCTGCTCCCGGATGATCCGCACGCCGCGCGCGGCGTGATCGACCGACCTTGAATCTTGAAACGTCCCGAACTCTTTGAACTGCTCGTATCGTCCGGCGTCGTGCAACAACGCACAGGCCTCGCCCAAAACGCGCGCCGCGTCATCCCACGCCTCGCCCGCCATGATGCACCGCGCATCCCGCACCACACCCAGCGTGTGCTCGAGTTTGAGGCGCAGCATCTCGGGCAGCGCACCGTCGGCTTCACGAAACGTGTCCACGTAAGCGCGATATTGACGGGTCAGGTGGAATAAAAAGTCCGAGGTCATGGTCTCAATTAGAAATAACCGCCCTTGTCGGTTATCTCTTTGACGGTCTCGCCGTTGGCGACCCAGCCGAAGATTTTCTTCTCGTTCTCGCGGATCTCTTCGGCGCGCAGCAGCACCTCGTAGGCGATGTCGCGCGGCACGCAGACCACGCCGTCACAGTCCGCGAAGATCACGTCGCCCGGCTTGACCACCACATCGCCGACCTTGATCGGAATCTGATAATGCGTGATCAGGCAGCGGCCGAGCGAACCGTTGGGAATGCGATACTTGTAGTAGACAGGGAAGGGCTTTTCAAGGATCTGCTTGGTGTCGCGGATGCCGCCGTCGATGCAGGCGGCCTTGACGCCCTTGCCGTAGGCGGTCGCCGTCATGACGCCGCCCCAGAGCGTGGCGCGCTCGTCGTTCGAGGTGTCCCACACGACAAAATGGTTCGCGCCCATCTCATCGAGCATCTGACCGCGGAAGGTCATCTCACCGGTGATCTTGACATTCGGCGCGCTCTTGACGGTGAAGGCGATGCCGGCCACCGTGTCGCTGTCACGCAGCGGGCGCAGGTGGCCCGGCAACGACTGATCGAGCAGGGCAAATTCGCGCAACACATCGCTGATCGCGCCGGTATAGAGCTGTTCGTAACGGGCCAGCATCTCCTCCACCGGGACTGGAAACTCTTTCTTTGAAACGCTCTCGCGCACCGCGATCAGCCGCTCCAGTTTCATCATCTTCGCTTCTTTCTGAAGCATGCCCTCTTCACTCTTCTCTTGCATACCGATTCCCTTCCAAACTGTCTACCAGAAACCAGAAACCCTTACGCAACGCCCATGCCGCCGTCCACGCGCAACGTCACGCCTGTAACGTAACGTCCCGCAGCCGAGCAGAGCAAGACCGCCGCGCCGGCCGCGTCTTCGGGCATCGCGAAATTCCGCAGGGGGATGCCGGCGCGAACCTTTTCGGCATAGGCGGGATTATTGAGCGCTTCGGCATTGCGGTCTGTCGCGAAGACGCCGGGGCAAAGGTTGTTGACCGTCACGCCGTCCGCGCCGCACTGCTTGGCCAGATTGCGGATAAGATTTTCGAGAGCCGCCTTGCTGGCCGCATAGATCGGCATGTCCGGATGGGGCTTTATCTCCTGGACGCTGCCGACCGAGATCAGGCGTCCCCAGCGCTGCTGGCGCATCGCGGGAAAGGCGAGCTGAAACAACTGGTACGTCGCATGGAAATTCACCTGCATCTGGAGCAGCGCCTCGGACTCCGGCACCTCCAGCCAAGGACGTCGCACCTGGACCGAGGCGTTGGCGATCACGATATCCGGCGCGCCGATCGCGGCCGACGTCGCCGTGAACAGCGCCCGGGCGCAGCCCGGTTCGCCGAGGTCACCGGTCACCGCCGCGCTCGCCGGAGAAACGGCGCGCACATCGGCGAGCGACTGGTCAAGCGCGTCGCTCGCCCGCACACCGTGAACGGCGACGGTCGCGCCGCACTCCGCCAAGGCACGGGCGATCGCCCGGCCAATCCCGCGCGCCGAACCGGTGACCAGTGCGCGGCGCCCCTCCAATGAAAAGGCTTCTCTCACGCTGTCTGTCTGCTTCATACTTTTGATCCTTCGTAGTCTTTGTTAAAGAACAGGGTACACGCTGCCAGAATGATCACGCCGCCCAGCAGATACGACACCGAGAGCGAGGCGAGCCCGAACGACAGGCCAAAACGCGATTTCAGATAGCCCAGCACCGTCGGCGAGAACGAGCCGACCAGAAAGGCGAACGAGAGCATCAGGCCGGTCGCGGTGGCACGGTACTGCGGCTTGATCACATCAAAGAGCGAGGCGAAAAGATTGGAGTCGTAGATGCCGCGGAAAAGTCCGAAGAGACCGAGCATCGCAAAGCAGAACCACTCGGAGGAACCGTGGGTCATCAGATAGATAAAGGGCGCACCCAGCAGCAAACCCAAAATATTCGCCTCAAAGCGGATGGTCTTGCGGCGAGCGGCCAGGCGGTCGGTCAGGCGCCCTCCCGCCATGACGCCGATGAAAGCACACACAAAATGGAAGAAAACAGCCGAAAAACCGGCCTTTTCCGGCGTGAAGCCAAACTTCTCAATGAGGAATGTCGGCGTCCAGGTCTTGAAGCCGACATCGACATAGACCATGCAGCCGAACGCCACCGCCAGCATCAGGGCCGAGCGTTTGCCCAGAATGTGGCCCAGCGTCTCGCGCACCGTAACGCGCGCGGCGACACCTGCCGCTTTCTGATTGGGTGTATCGCGCAGGAAGACCAGCAGGACGAGCGACCAGAGGATGCCCGCCGCACCGAAAATCACGAACGGCGCGCGCCACTGCATCGAGAAGGTTCGCGAGAGATAGCCCGAGAAATAGCCGCTGAACATGATGCCGACATAGAGCGCGGTCTGATGGATCGAGAACGCGGTCGCGCGGCTCTTCTCGTGAAACTGGCTCATGAGCGAGGTGGCCGGCGGATAGTAGAACGCCTCGCCCGCGCCGAAAAGGACCCCGTAGAAGAGGATCAACGAGACGATCCCGCCGCCGAAACCGGTCAACAAGGTGCCGATGCTGAACACCAGCACGCTGAACAGCAGTTGCCATTTGCGGCGCAGGCGGTCGCCCAGAAAACCCGCCAGCGGCACGCACAGTCCGTAACACGCGATGAAGACCGAGGCCACCATGCCGGCCTGGACATCGCTCAAGCCCAGTCCGCCCGCGCCGGCAGATGCTTTGATCTGCGTCAGGACTGTGCTGTAAATCTGGCGGTTTCCCTGATTCAGGAAAAACGCCACGCACAGCAGGCCGACCAACTGCCATTTATACGATGGAGGAACCTGCCCGTTCTCCGCTACGCGGTCTTGCCCCATGATTGACCTCCCGTGTTGACACCCTGTTGACTTCCAAAATCTGTGCGTCAACCTTAACGAAACGGGGAGCGGAAAACTAGAGTCTTTTGCGCAAAAAAAATATCGCTTTCGCGCAGAGGCGAGCGGCTTTGGCTCAAGGCTAAAACGGGAGTCAGAACGGAGGGAAAGTGGCCCAACGCCTCCATCCTGACTCCTTCGGGGGAGGATTCAACGATGTCGAATCCCCCCATCCCCTTGACTACAGGCTGACCCAGCGGCCGTCGGCCGCCGATTTCAGCACCGCGTCGCAGATCCGGGCCGTCTCGTATGCGTCGCGGAAAGTCGGGCGCGCGTTTTCGCCCTTGGCCGCGGCCTCGAGGAAATCGGCGATCTGATGCACGAAGCTGTGCTCGTAACCGATCTGCAGGCCGGGCACCCACCAGTGCTTCATATACGGCTGGTCGCCGTCGCTGACATGGATGGAACGCCAGCCGCGCACAATCCCTTCGTCGCGGTGGTCGAAATACTGCAGGCGGTGCAGGTCGTGAAGATCCCAGCGGATCGAGGCCTTCTCGCCGTTGATCTCGAAGGTGAAGAGCGCCTTGTGCCCGCGCGCGTAACGCGTCGATTCAAAGTTGCCCATCGAGCCGTTCTCGAACCGGCAGAAGAAGGTGCAGGCATCATCGATCTTGACCGGCTCGACCTTGCCGGTCTCGACATTCTTGCGCTCTTTCACGAACGTTTCCGTCATCGCGTTCACGTCCTTGATCGCACCGTTCTGCCACACGGCCAGGTCGATGCAGTGGGCCAGCAGGTCGCCCGTCACGCCGGAGCCGGCCGCCTTGGCATCCAGACGCCAGGTCGCCATACCGCCCTGCGGCACGTCGGCGGAGATTGTCCAATCCTGCAGGAAATTCGCCCGGTAGTGGAAGATCTTGCCCAAGCGCCCCTCGTCGATGAGCTGTTTTGCCAAGGTCACGGCCGGGATCCGCCGGTAGTTGAACGAGACAAAATTGAGCACGCCGGCCTTTTCCACCGCCTCGGTCATGGACAGCGCCTCGGCGCTGTTACGGGCGATGGGCTTTTCGCAGATCACCATTTTGCCGGCCTGGGCCGCTGCGATCGCGATTTCAGCGTGAAAGTTATTGGGCACGCAAATTTCGACGACGTCGATGTTTTTGTCCTCGACCACGCGCCGCCAGTCGGTCGTGCAGGATTCATACTCCCAGCGGTCGGCAAACGCCTGCGCCTCGGTTTCAACCAATCCGCAGACGGTCTTTAACACGGGCTTGTAGTCGAGGTCAAAGAAATTGCCGACCCGGCGGTAGGCGTTCGAGTGGGTGCGGGCCATGAAACCATAGCCGATCATTCCGATGTTCAGGGACTTCTTGCTCATAAGTTTTCTCCTTGGACTGACATGGTGCTCATTGCACACATGTATTTACATTCTTGCCCTCTTGTTGTCAAATCGTTTGGTATTTTCAGTGAGGGATCCGGTCATGCGGGTGTCGATTGACGGTGCTCGGAGCGCGTGTTAATGTGGACATCATGAAATCTGCATCTGTGAGCCTGTCGACCGCTGACCGCAGTTTCTTCGACCGCGTGTCGACGTCGGCCTTCACAAACCCGTTCGGAGATGAGCGCGGCCTGGCGGACCGGTGTGCGCTGGGGCTGGACCGCGAGGCCACCTTTGACGAGGTGCTCGACCGTCTGCTGGCAGAGCTGGCCAGGCGCATCGCCGCGCTGGCGATCGGCGGCAGGCGGGTTGACTGCACGCGATTTGCGGCGGAGGACCGCGGCCGCGTGACGATCGCGCTGCTGTTCCTGGTTTTCCATGCGTCGATCGAACGGCTGGACGCCTTGATCCAGCAGCAGCTCGCGGCGGGGGATGCCTCGTGTGCCGCGCCCTTTACCGGCGAAATCTGCGACGAGCTGCGCGGGTACGGGTTCACGCACGACGAGGCGGCGCAGTATGTCGCCATTTTTTATCAGCTCCGGCGCGCGTTTTATTTCATCACGAACGGACTCGTCGGCAGCAGTCCCGCCATGAAACAGCTCAGGAAACGGCTGTGGGAAAACATCTTCACGCACGATGTGCGCTGGTATGTGGCATGCCTCTGGAACCGCATGGAAGAGTTTTCCACGCTGCTGCTCGGAGAAACCGGCACCGGCAAGGGCGCTGCCGCTGCGGCACTGGGGCGCTCGGGGTTCATTCCGTATGATCCGGCCGGCCGCTGTTTCGCCGAGAGCTTCACTCGCGCGTTCGTGCCGATCAATCTCTCGCAGTATCCCGAAACGCTGATCGAGTCGGAGCTGTTCGGCCACCGCAAGGGTGCGTTTACCGGAGCGGTGGAACGGCATGAGGGCGTTTTCGCGCGCTGCAGTCCACACGGTGCGATCTTTCTCGATGAAATCGGTGATACGTCCGAGCCGGTGCAGATCAAGCTGCTGCAGGTCTTGCAGCAGCGCACGTTCTCGCCGGTCGGCGGCCACGAGACGTTCCGTTTTGAAGGCCGGGTGATCGCTGCGACCAACAAGCCGCTCGGCCGCCTGCGGCGCGCGGGCGTATTCCGCGACGACTTCTACTACCGACTCTGTTCCGACCAGATCGAGATGCCGCCACTCAGCCGACGGCTGCGCGAACTGCCTTCGGAACTGGAAACCCTGGTCGCGCACATGCTGCGACGGATGTGTGGCGAGGGCGCAAGGACTTTGGTGGACCCGGTCATGGGCGCGCTCGCGCGCGGGGTCGGCCCGGATTACGCCTGGCCCGGCAACGTGCGCGAACTGGAACAGGCCGTGCGCCGCATCCTGTTGACCGGCAGGTATACCGGCGACACGGCGCCGGAGGGCGAACCGGAAGGGGATCTGGCTGAACGCCTGGCGCGCGGCGAGCTCACGGTCAAGGCGTTGACGGCGGCGTATTGCCGCGCGTTGTTCAAACGTTACGGCCGATACGAGGAGGTCGCGAAACGCACCGGCCTCGACTGGCGCACGGCCAAAAAGTACGCTGAGTCTTGAGGACGGGCGGCGGGCTCACCGAGATTGCCTGCTCAGCGCGGCGCCAGCGGCGCTCCAACCGGTCGTTTGGGGGCTTTCTTGGCCGGCGGGTCTGTGAAGGGCGGCTGCTCAAATGGAATCGGATTCTGGCACACGCGCGGATCGCCCGCAGCTTTCAGCCGCGCCGTCAGGTCGTCGGCCATGCGTGCGCGCGCCGCGGCGTAGGCCGGATCGGCCACCACGTTATTGAGCTGGTCGCGGTCTTTGCGCAGGTCGTAGAGCTCTTCGGCGGGGCGCTTGGCGAAGGCCAGTGCGTAATGCCTGCGACCGGATTCGGATTCCCGGTTGAGCACGACCCAGGCTTTGGTCGGACTGGCGTCCAGGTCGGGAAACGCATAGCGGGTGTTGTGCTCGAGCTCCTCGACCGAGAGCGTGTCGAGTGGCGCCTCGGCTGCGAACGGCGCGCCCATCGGCCAGCGTTCGGGCGCGAAATTGCGGATGTAGAGGAAGTCGGCGGTGTGCAACGCGCGCATCGGATAGGGCAGGCACGCGTCACGCGCCTCGGCGACATGCCGCTCGCGGCCGGTGATCACGGCGGTGCGCGAGGGATCGATAAGGCCGCCCGTCTCGGCGGTCAACAGCGGCAGGATGGAACGGCTGTCAAGGCCGGCGGGATGCGGCACGCCGGCGATGTCGAGGAAGGTCGGGCAGAGATCGGGCAGGCACACGAAATCATCCGCGATGCGACCGGGCGTGCCGCCGGGCCAGCGTACCACAAGCGGCACTGACGTCCCGTGGGAATAGAGGTTGCACTTCCCCGAGGGCACGCCGGGGAACCCATGGTCGCCGCTGACCACGATGACCGTGCGCGCCAGCTCGCCCGCCGCTTCGATGCGCTGCAGCAGCGCGCCGAGGCACGCGTCCACGGCCTGGCATTCGCCGAGGTAATCCGCCACATCCTCGCGGACCTCGGGCACATCGGGCAACACGCCGGGAAGTTTGCCTTTGAGCGCGTCGGGTCGGATACCCCAATGTCTCAAGCCCGACCCCTTGACCCATTCACGGTGGGTGGTGGTCGTGCCGAAATAGTAGAGCCAAGGCTGGCCGGGCTTACGATCCGCCATAAAGGCATCGAAATTCCCGCGAACCTGATCGAGGATCTGTTCGCGGGCGGCGGCGGCGCTGAGGCCTTGGGTCATCCGCTTTTCGGTCTCCTCGGAGAAGTTGTTGGGTGCGCGGCCCGCCTTTTCGTAGGCGTGGCGCTGACCGTCGAACGGCGCATCGGGGTTGGCGCCGGGGCTCCACACCTTGTAGCTCTTGCCGATGTGGTAGCCGGCATCGCGCAGTAGCAGCGGGAAGGTCGGGATGGCGGTGTCCCAGACCGCGCCCACGAGGATCGCGCCGCGGCCGGTGTTAAAAAAGTGGCGTCCCGAGAAGAGCGCACTGCGGCAGGGGGTGCAGCTCGGCGCGCTGACAAAAGCGTGACGAAAGATCACGCCTTCACGCGCCATGCGGTCCACGTGCGGGGTCTTGATCACGTCGCTGGGCGAAGGCACCCGGTCGAGCGCCGCATAGGCCCCGGCGTAACGGCCCCAGTCGTCCGCGAAGACAAAGAGGATATTCAGGCGGCTGTCCGCCTGCGCCGCCGTGGCGCGAAGTCCGATCCCCGCGCAGAGCACACCCACATGCAGCCATCGTGTTGACACGGTACGCCTCCCTTTCTTTACTGATCCATGCTGAGCTGTTCGTAGAGCCCGGGTTTCCAGATCCCGCGAAACTCGGCGGGAATCCGTTCGCGGGCCAATTTGCGGAACGGCTCCACGTCGAGCGGAATGAATTCGACCCCTGCGGCTTCGATCTCCTTCCGGTACGTCGCCTCTGCGCGTTCCACTTCCCGGTTGTGCCACGCCGTCGCGGCCTCAAACGCGCGCATCACGCAAGCCTGCTCTGCAGCCGTGAAGCGACGTGTGAATCGGGGGCCCAGCGCCGGCAGATAAAAGCTGACGAGGTGACGGGTCTCCATGATGTACTTCTGCACCTCGTGCAGGTGGTTCGCATACACCGTGGCCAAGGGATTCTCCTGGCCGTCCACCACGCCGAGCTTGAGCGCCATGAACATGTCGGTGAACGGAATGGGCGTGACGTTCGCGCCGAAGGCCTGCCACGATTTGATGAACACCTCAAGCTCGGGGACACGCAGCTTCAATCCTTTCAGGTCGGCCGGGCTCAGCACCTTGCGTGACGTCGTCGTCAGATAGCGCGGTCCGCGAAACCAGAGATTGATCAGCCGGATGCCGGCCCGCCGCTCCATCGTCTGCCGCAAGGCCACGCCCGCATCACCGGCCCAGGCGCGCTCGACATGCGCGTAGTCGCGCCAGACAAAGGGCGCCTCAAAGGCACCAAACTCGGGCGCGTACCAGCCGATCACCGCGCCACCGGTCACGATCATGTCGGCACAACCCAGCTTGAGCCCTTCGATGATCTCGCGCTCATTCCCCAACTGGCCGCCGGGGTAAAGGCGAACCTGAATGGCGCCCCCTGATTCGTCCTCAATCTGGCGCGCCATGCGCAGCGCCGCCTGATGAAGCAGTTCGGTCGGGCCTTGCGCATAGGCGATCCGGAAGAGCTTCGGCCCGGCTGACGGCCTGCCGCAGGAAGCGGCAAGGAGCAACAGGACCGGGATGATGAGGCGCAAACGTTTCATTTCAGAGCATCTCCCGCGCCGCGGGTTAACCACAGCGACAGTTCAGGAACAAACGCCACAGCCAGCAGAATGACCGCCAACAGGATATAAAAGGGCCACAGCGAGCGCACGAGCATTTTGACCGGCACCCGGCTGATGCCGGTCAGCACAAAGAGCAGCATGCCGACCGGCGGCGTCAAGAGACCGATCATGATGGCGAGCTGAAACACCACGCCGAAATGAACGACGTCGATCCGGTAGGCCGCAAGCATGGGCAGCAGCAGCGGCGTGAGGATGATCATGATGCTGCCGCCCTCCATGAACATGCCGAGGACCAGGATCAGGCCGATCAGCAGCAGCAGCAGCGCGGTGCGGCTACCGGTCATCGCCTGCACGCCGCCGATGATGCGCTCCGCGTCCACCGCGTGCGAGATCAGGAAACCGAAGCATGAGGCGCACGCGATGATCATCATGATCGACGCCGTGCGCCGGGCCGTTACCGTCAAGAGGCGCACGAGATCGCGCGCGTGCAGGGTACGGTAGATCACGAACCCGACCAGCAGGCCGTAACCGACTGCCAGCGCACCCGCCTCGGTCGGTGTCACCAGCCCGCCGAAGATCCCGCCCAAGATGATGACCGGCATCAGCAGCGCCGGAAGGGCTTCGCGGAAGCTCTGCCACAGCTCGCGCCGGCTGTGGCGTTCGCCCGCCGGATAGCCGTGGCGATACGCCATCAGCACGCATACGGCCAAAACGCCGAACGCCAGCAGCACGCCGGGAAGCGTGCCCGCGAGAAAGAGTTTGCCCACGGATGCGCCGGAAACTGAGGCATAGATGATAAACCCGACGCTCGGCGGGATAATCGGTCCGACCGTGGCGGCCGCCGCGTTGAGGGCTGCCGCGAAACTGCGCGGATACCCCTGCTTCTCCATCATCGGCACCATGGTCGAGCCGACGGCAGCGGCGCTCGCCACGGCCGCGCCCGACACCATCGCCACCAGCACGTTGACTGCCACCACCACATAGGAAAGTCCTCCGCGCGGCGGCCCGATGATGGCCAGCGCCAGGCGCGTCAAACTGCGCGTGATACCCGCCGCATTCATGATCTCGCCCGCCAGCAGGAAAAAAGGCAGGGCCAGCAGGACCAGAGAATCCGCGCCCACGCACACGCGCTGCGCGACCACCATCAGCGACAGGTCGGTGCAGGTCGCGACGTAGATGAGGGAACTCAGGCCGAGCGCATAGGCGATCGGCATGCCCAGCAGCATGAGCACCAACATCCCGCCGATCAGGATTTGCATGCGTCACCTCCCTGCAGGGCGTCGGACAGCTCTTCCGCAGTCACATCGTTTTCCGCATATTCGCCGTGTCGCAGGCGCCGCAGCGTGTACCAGACACCCAAGGCGGATGTGCAGGGCAAGGCCGCGTAAAAAAAGAGGTTCAACGGCCATTGCAAGGCGGAGGTGTACGTGCCGCGTGTCGACCAGACCCACATGAACCCGAGCACCGTCAGCATGAGTTGAAACGCGCACACGCCCGCCAGCATCGCGATCTCGACCGCGCGGCGCAGTCCCGCCGGCAGCCTCTCCACAAAGTATTCCACGCGGATATGCTCACGCTCGCGCAGGGTCACCGCCGCGCCGAACAGCGTGAACCAGACAAAGAGATAGCGAACGACCTCATCACTCCACGAGAGCGACTGGTTCAGCACATACCGGCAGAAGACCGAGACCAGCACCAGCGCGACCAGCCCCGCGCCCAGCCCCGCCAGCACCCCGTCGGCTGCCCCGTCCAGCCTCCGCGTAAAACTTTTTCTCATCCTTGCTCCTGCTTCTCTTTTCCTCTTGCATCCTGCATCCCACTTCTCACTTCTTACTTATCCCTTCTTCCCGCCCGCCGCACTCTCCCGCAGATACACCTTGAGTGCCTCAAGGTCGTCTTTGCGTCCGAAACGCACATGTTCCCGCATCGCTTGCTCGGCGAGGTCGGAGTCGCCCTTCTTGATCTTTTTCACGAGAATCTGATGCCAGCCCTCCGGCGGAGGCTCAAACCGGATCGCCTTGAGGCTGTTGAGGCTCATGTAGCGCTGGAACCAGACCTTCTGCAGCATTTCGCCGAAAACCGAATGTCCGCTCAAGCGGCCCAGCTCAATGTGAAACTCCCAGTGGATCTGGCTGCCGAGCGTCTGGTCCGGCGTGTCCGACCGGACAAAGCGGTCCACCTGACGCGCTTTTTTCATGAGCTTGTCCAGCTCTTCCGGAACGGCATTCTGCGCGCACAGCCGCGCGGCCTGGCACTCCAGCGCCTCACGCAGCATCAAATCGTTGTCAATGTCCTCCAGTGTCAGCGATCTCACGCGGCACCCCGCCAACGCGCGGTTCTCCACATACCCATCGATCTCCAGCATATAGAGCGCTTCGATCACCGGAATCGTGCTGACCCCCAACCGCTCGCCGATCACCTTGCGCACCAGCCGCTCACCCGGCTTGAGCCTGCCCGCCAGAATGTCGTCACGCAAGACCGAATATACCCGCCGGGAGAGCGTGTTCACTGTCCCGCCGCCGTCAGGCACCTTGCCTGCTGAATAATTTGCCATGCTCGCCCCTTTCGCCTTTGATATATCAAAATCAGATAGTATTTGTCAAATGTCTATTATTTAGCGTTGACCGCTGTCTTATGATATATCACACTGCCTGTGTAATAGGTCAAAGGAGGTCATTATGAAGCGGTTGGCGTTGTTCCTTCGCGTGTCAGGCTTCGTCTGTCTGGCATCCCTCTCGTTCGCGCAATCCCCGCGCTTGATCGGCTGGTGGACCATGGATGAGGCGTCGGGCGCGACCACGCTCTCCGACTCCTCCGGCTACGGCCGCACCTGCACGCTGGGCATCGGCGCCACGATTGTGGACGGCCGCTTCGGCAAGGCCGCCCGTTTCGACGGTACGACGAATGCCTGGGCACGGTTCAACTCGAACACCCACCTGACCAATTTTACCCTGTCCCTCTGGTTCAACGTGCCGCCCTCTTACACCAATAACCTTTATCCGAAACTGATCCAGTTTAACACGCTCTACTACCAGCTTTCAGCAGCGACGCTGCAACGGTTCAATATCGGGCTGGGCACATCGCCGCGAGCCGAATGGAACACTCCCGACCAAATTCCCTTCGCGTGGTCAACATCGGTCCCAACTTTTACATCCTTTATAATCCGTCGACCCGCCGTTTCGATATGTCGTCGCGCGGGGTCGGCACCGGCTCCACACAATACACGTGGACGTGGCCAGATGCGGGTATCACGTCCAACCGCTGGTTCCACGCCGCCATGCTCTTCAAGGGTGACGCCGCAGCCAGCGGTTCACGGCAAGTCATGTATCTCGACGGCGTCAAGATTCTCTCCAACCCGCTTAACACCGTATTCCCCGGGGCTGTGGACTTTGCGCCGGCCTTCTACGTGGGCAACAACAGCGGCAGCGGCGGCATTCGCAATTTCGACGGGGTGCTCGACGACCTGCGCATCTACACGCGCTTCTTGCATGACGAAGAGATCATCAGGCTTGCGGCTGATCCTGACAATAACCATGAGCCGGTGATCGAGGCGCAAAACCCTGTTTCGGCCAAGGTCGGCCAGATCCTCACCGATCTCGCCGCGGTCGTCGACGATGGCCAGCCGTCAGGCGGCTCACTTGTTACCCGCTGGTCGGTCATTGCGGGCGATCCGGAGGAGGTTTGGATCGAGGATGCGGGTGATCCAGCCACCGCCATTCTCATCTCTCGCAGCGGATTCTATTCGCTGCGGCTGGACGCGGCCGACGGCGAGCGGCGCAGTGCCGTGACCCTCGCGATCACCGTCACGCCGACCGGCACCGTATTCACCTTGCAATGAACGCGGGCCTTGCATCACGTGGCGCCAGAAGCTTTCATCGGTATCGTAAAGGCACAGCTTGACACACTGTACAGACACCCAAACCGTAAGGAATCGCGTGCGGCGGGCAACCGCGCTGATCATGCTGTGCGCCGCCAGTATGTGCGCGCAAGCCCGAACCTGCCGTGTTTTTCTTTTGGCCGGACAATCCAATATGGAGGGCGTCGGGGTTGCGGCCTTCGCGCCCGGAAACCTGCTCGTCCAACCGCCGGTTCTGCTGTACCACTCGCCAAGCGTGCGCTCGCCGTGGCCCGCGAACCAATGGAATCCGCTTGCGCCGGCCGGTGTCAGCGCGACGAACTTCGGGCCTGAGCTGAGCTTGGCTTATCGCTTGTCGGAAGGGTACACAAACGACTGCATCGCACTGATCAAGCATGCCAAGGGCGGAACCAAGTTGACCACCGCGCCATTGCATTACGAGACCACGAGCTGGCACCCCGGGACTGATTGTGGCGATACCGCCTCGTTCGGTGCCGAGTACGTCACCTTTGTTGCGACGGTCACCAACGCCCTGGCGGCCCTGCGCGCCCAAGGCGAAACGCCGCTTCTCTCCGGTATGTTCTGGGTGCAGGGCGAGGCCGATGCGACGGACGCCGCCGCAGGCGCAGCGTACGGGCAGAATTTAACGCGCTTCATCCGCCGCGTCCGTGAGCAGTTCGCGGCGCCCGACCTGCCCTTCGTCTGCGCGCGGATTCTGCCGTATCAGACACGGCCGGGCTCCGCGGCCGTCCGGCAAGCGTTGTCGGACGCCGATCAGGACTCCGGTTCTCCGGCTGCGATCCCCCGTGTGTTCACTGTCCTGACCGAGGGGTTTGGCGTCCATGCCGATGCGGTCCACTTCAACACGCCCGGACAACTGGCGTTAGGCACATCGCTGGCCGAAAGCATGTGCCGTCGCGCGGCCGCACTCCCGCAGGTGCCCCTCCCGCGGACGCTGGCGTTCTGGCAGTTCGATGAAAAAACCGACGCGCCTTTCATCCTTGACGCTGTCGGCGCCTTTCATGTGGATCAAGCGCTGGCCGCAGTCGCCGCGCCACCGCTCGTTCCGCGCGTGGCTCAAGCGGCTGCACCGAGGTTTATTGACGGAACGCATCCGTGCGAAAATGCCGGCGCGCTGCAGCGCAGCCACGCGGTCCGGCGCATGTATGACGCCGAGTTGGACATGCGCGACACGAGCTGGACCTTTGAAGCCTTCTTCCGCAACAACGCCGCCGGCACGCAGACGGTCTACGAGGTGATCGGCGGCACGCGTTCCGCCTTGTCTCAATACCATGGTTGGCGCGTGATCATGATCAACGGCAAGATCCGCTTCTTCGCCACCGCAGACAGCGGGCAGACGGCCCAGATCCTCTCGCCCGCCCGTTATGACGACGGCTTGACGCACCATGTCGCCGCCGTCTGGGATGCGACGGCCGGTGTGACGGGAACCCTGCGTCTCTACCTGGACGAGGTGCTTGTCGGCGCGACCGCAGGCGTCGGGGACCTCGGCAACGGCGCGCCGTACGGCAGCACAAAACGTTTCGCGCTGGGCGGCAACGTTTCCGGGACATCCGCTTCCCCTGTGATTATCGACAACAAGTGGAACGGCACGCTTGACGAAATCCGGCTGACCGCGGCCGCACTGCAGCCTGCTGCGTTTCTGACGTCGTTCGAGCCGGGCTCCGTCTTTAAGTTGAGCCGTGTCGATCCGCTGGATCGCGTGTATAAGGACCGCTCGCCCTGCGGCCATTTTGACCCCGTACACGTCCCGCGCGGCGGCAGAGCCAGTTTCCCGGTTTCGCTCAGTGCGCGGCACGCAAAGGGCACGGTCACTTTCAACGCGGAAATCTTCACGACACGTGCCGGCATCCGGCTGACGTCTGCGCCGAGTGTTCACGTCTTGCGCGCTGTGCACGTCGAGGCGAATTACGGCGGGTGCTCGCGCACCCGACAAGGAGCGACACCTCCTCGCGACATCGCGTCAGCCGTCGTTCGGCTCGCGCCTTTTGACGTCTATGACGTGGTGACCGGCGACACCGCCGTCGCGCTCGACGGACGCGCGGTCTATGCGGCCATGGTGCGTGTCGATGTCCCGCGCGACGCTGTCCCCGGCGACTACCACAGCCGAATCACCGCGTGCCTGGACGGCACGCCGCAGCGCGTGTCCATCCCGGTCGTCCTCCGCGTGTACCGCACGTCGTTGCCTGAACGCCAAAACATGGATGTCACGCACTGGCTCTGGCCGGAGCCGCGCAATCTCACAGTCGGACAGGTGCCGGACTGGTGGAGCGACGACCATTGGCGGCTTTTGCATTCGTCCGGAGCGGTTCTGCGGGATTACGGGGACACGGTCATGTTCACGCCGCTCGTGCTCGGCGAACACCCGCTGATTCCGGTTTCCGCGGACCCAACAGGCTGGACCTTTGATTTTTCCTTGTTTGACCGCTGGATCGATCTTTTTCGCCAACAGGGTTTCCGCCGGTTTATCGGCCAACACCTCCGCAGCCATTTGACTGTTTCTGTCCGCGATTCAGCCACCGGTCGTATCCATCTGCTCAAGACCGGCGAAGAAACGTATCAACAGCAATTTCTGTCCGCTTTCCTTCCGGCCCTGCACGCGCATCTGCTCAAGCGCCATCCAGGGGTCGATTTCTTGCAGGCCATCTGGGACGAGCCGCGGGCTGAACATGAAGACGCATACCGCGCATGGGCCGACACAGTCAGAACGCACATGCCCTCCGTGAAAATCGTTGAGGCGCTCAACCATGCTTTCGACAGGTATTCCGGGTGCGTGGACGTGCCGGCTTGGTGGTTCGGGTATGTCTTTTCGCGACGCTGGCCCGATCTGATCGCCCGCCGCACCCAAGAGGGGCGAGAGAACTGGATCTATTACGCCTGCACGCCGCGCCCGCCCTATCCCAACAGCCACCTGGACGCGCCGCTTTGGCGGTGCCGTGCCCTGCCTTGGGTGGCGCATCACTGCCGTGCCAGCGGGATTTTGCATTGGGCGGCCAATGGTTACCGCGGCGCGGACCCTTACCGTTCAAGCATCGGACCGCTGCCCAACGGCTCGGCCGACCCGGGCCATCCGCCAGGCGACAACTGGTTGTTTTATCCAACGCAACAGGGGTTAACGGGCTCGTTGCGCATGCTTGCTTTTCAGCAGGGGCTGGAAGATTATGACTTGCTGGTCCTGCTCCACGATCATGATCCGGCAGCGGCGGCGGAGATTGCCCAGAGCATCGTCGCCGAAATGGTGCTCGACGCTCCCGGAAAAGACATCCGCGCCGAATACGCCAACCAGCCGCGCCGGTATCACGATGCGCGGCAACGGTTGCTGGCAGGCCTGGATAATCAACTCCATTGCGACAGAAAGTGACAGGAATACTGAACATGAAAACACAGATCGTCTGCATGGCGATGATGATGGCGGCTGCACGTGACACGGTGGCCGCCGCGCCGGCACCTTCTGCCGCCGTGCCTGACGCGCGCCACCTCTCGAACGGATGGACCATCCCGAGCAACCACTATGCCGACCAGCCGTACATCGTCAAGACCGACGACGGCGCCTGGCTCTGCGTGATCACCACAGGCAGCGGCAGAGAGGGTGCCCCCGGCCAACACATCGTCTCCATGCGCAGCACCGACCGGGGCCGCACGTGGGAGAAGGCGGTTGACGTTGAGCCTGCCGACGGCCCCGAGTCTTCGTATGCCGTGCTCCTCAAAACGCCTCACGGCCGGGTCTATTGCTTCTACAATCACAACACCGACCGCGTGAAAGAGGTCAAACGCGAAGACAAAGGCGTCTACGCTCGCGTCGACTCGCTCGGCCACTACGTCTTCAAATACACGGACGATCACGGACAAACATGGTCGGCACAGCGGTATGACATTCCGATGCGCGCCTTCGACTGCGACCTTCAGAATATCTACAAAGGCGAGCTGAAGTTCTTTTGGAATGTCGGCAAGCCGCTCGTCCACGGCACCGACGCCCTCCTCGTCATCCATAAGGTCGGCGCCATGGGCGCAGGTTTCTTTGCCCAGTCCGAGGGCGCGTTCCTCAAGAGCCCGAATATTCTGACCGAGCGCGATCCGTCAAAAATCACTTTCGAAACCCTGCCTGAGGGCACCGTTGGCCTGCGGACGCCCCCGGGCGGCGGTCGCGTGGCGGAAGAGCAGAGCCTCGTCAGCCTCAGCGACGGCTCCCTTTACTGCGTCTACCGCACCATCGATGGCTGGCCCGCCTGCGCCTACAGTCGCGATGGCGCGCGCACCTGGACCGAGCCCGCCTACAAGACATACACGCCTGGCGGCAGGCGCGTCAAACACCCGCGCGCCGCCAACTTCGTGTGGAAATGCGCCAACGGAAAGTTTCTCTACTGGTTCCACAACCACGGCGGACGCTTTGTCGGCGCACTCGGCGCGAACGGCAGAGACGGCCGCAGTCCGTATGACGACCGCAACCCCGCCTGGCTCATGGCGGGCCGCGAGGTCGACACGCCCGCCGGCAAGCGCCTCGAGTGGTCGCAACCCGAGCTCCTGCTCTACGATGACGATCCCTACATCCGCATGAGTTACCCCGATCTTGTGGAGGATGCCGGCGCGACTTTTATCACTGAAACACAGAAGACCACCGGCCGCACCCACCTGATTTCCCCGGCGCTCATCGACGGCCTCTTCGCCCAGTGGGAGGCCTGTGAAGTCGCCACTAACGGGCGCGTGTTGAATCTCACGGGACAGCTTCCCGCACAGGCCGCCATGCCCAGATTGCCGGCGTTCAACCGGCGCGATGCCAAGTCCGAAGACCAGCGCGGTCTCGACCTGCGCACCGGCTTCAGCATAGACGTGTGGTTCACGCTGCCCGCTACCTGGGGCCAGGACGGTCCGTCCGCAAGACCGCACCCGCTGCTTGATTCCCGCGCTGCCGACGGTTCCGGCATCCTTCTAGCTGCTGAGGTGAACGGCGCGCTGCGCATCACGCTCAACGACGGCCGCACCGAGTGCGCCTGGTCCAGCGACCGGAACCTGCTGACAGCCGGCAAGGCCCATCACGCCGTCATCACCGTCGACGGCGGCCCGAAGATCATCACCTTCGTGGTCGACGGCACGCTGTGCGACGGCGGCGAACAGCGGCAGTTCGGCTGGGGTCGCTTCAGTCCCGATCTGCGTACGCCCAACGGGAGCGCGACCCTGACAATCGCGCCTGTCGTCAATACCCTGCGCCTCTACAACCGGGCGCTTCGCACCAGCGAGGCGGTCGGCCATTACAAATCCGGACTCTCAAGCCGCTGAACGACACATCGCATGACTGCCATAAAAACAGGCCTCGTACCTTGCCCATCCCAAAGGATTCACGACGTCGATGTCGGCGACCTGCAAAAAATCTGTGTCGGCCGTGTAGATTCGCCGTACGGCGTGCTCGTGCATGAGCGCAACTGTTCTTATGTCGGAAAGCAGACTCCAGAGGTTCCCGCATGAAACATGTCGTTCCCCAGCTTCTCATCGTCTGGCAGGTTTGGGCCGCTGCGCCCCAGCCGCTGGTCTCGCTTGACTTCGAGACAAGTCTGACCAATGCCGGTTCGCTCGGCGGCACCGCGCGCTTTGAGGCTTATGCGGCGGGTGAGGAGCCGTTTTACGGTTTCGGTCCCTTTGGCCGTTGCCTTGACCTGACCGCCGCCCTGCGCCACGGCGGCACCACCCCGCAGGACGCGCCCGCCGGCGGCGCTGCGCGCTTCAAGGATTCAGCCCTCGACGGTCTCGACGCCTTCACGCTGGTGCTTTGGGCGCGGCAAAATCCGGCCACGCCCGGAGCCGCTCCGGCCCGCCTGCTGCACAAACCCGGAGCGTGGGATCTGATGCCTCATCCGGCGGGCGTCACCCTGATGCTCGGCCCCGATCCCGGCAAGACCGCCTACACGCTCGCCGGCGGCATGCGCTTTAAGCTGACCGAGGCGTGGCGCTGTTTCGCCGTCGCCGTCTCGCCGCACACGGTCGCCGCCTACACCGGCAGTCGCACTGTGCCCCTCGCCCTCGCCGCTGAGGCGTCCCGCACCGAAAAGTCCGTTGCCAACCCCGGCGACCTCTTTCTCGGCAATTTCGGCGGCATCCGCCCGTTCAACGGCTGGATCGACCGTGTCCGGATCTATCGCGGCGCGCTGGACGAAAAAGCGCTGCGTGCGCTTTTCGATGCCGATCTGGCCTCCGCCAAATACGACAGCCTGCCGGCGGTTACTGAACTGGCGTCACGCGACGCTCAACCCGCGACCAGCGGGCGCTTCCGCCTGCCGGCTTCGGCTATTCCATTTTCCACGCGCTGGCAGCGGCGCACCCACGCGCTTGAGACGGCGCAGTCCTTTCACGCCACGCACCTCCTCTGGGTCTACGGCTCCGAGACCGGCTTCGTGCGGCAGGCACAGCGCGCGGGCCTCTTTTACCAAGGCACGCTCAACGGCCTGCAAGGACAGAGCCAGGCCACCACCAACCGCACCAATGCGGGCGATGCGTCGGGCCGTCACGAGGATCTCGACGGCAACAAGATCACGCCGCATTGGATGGTGACGTTCGGCCCCAGAACCTTCACCGGATGCTGCAATCATCCGGCTTTCCGCAAGCTCTTTTTCGAAGATGCCAAACGTCTCGTCGAAGCCGGGGTGGACGCGCTCCACGTGGACGATTGGGAGATGAACGCGAGCTGGGTGCGTCACGCCGGCGTCTGTTTCTGCGACGCCTGCCGCAGCGGTTTCCGCGCATGGCTCGCCGCGCACCACACGAGCGAAGCCCTCCAGTCGCTCGGGATCGCCGACATCGCGGGCTTCGACTATCGCGACCACCTCAAAGCGAACGGCGTGCCGGACGCGGCGACCTATCGCAAATGCTTGCGTGACCTGCCGCTCACGCCCGCCTTCATCGACTTCCAAGTTGCGAGCATGCGCGCCTTCTACAGAGATTTCCGCGCGGATCTCGACCTCGGGTCGCCCGGCCGTTACATCCCGGTCTCGGTCAACGGCCTGCTCACACCGCTTCGCTCCGACCGCGTGTTGCACGGCATTGACGTCATCGACTTTCTGCACGGCGAATCTTCGCAGAATGCCGACTATCAGACCGCGCTTGAATACGTCTTCGGCGGCAAGATCGCCGAGGCGGCCGGAATCACGCAGGTGATCTCGCCGATTCCGCGCAGCACGGCCCGCACGCGCGCCGCGATCGCCACGACCTACGCGCTCGGCCAGCCGCACCTCGTGCCGTGGGACCTTTACATGGGAAGCGATGCCACCGGCATTCAACCGCGATATTTCGGCACGCGCGACCAATACGGCGATCTTTACGACTTCATCCACGCACACCGCGCCGTGCTGGATGCAACCGCCGCCGTCGCCGAAATCGGTGTGCTGGTGAACGCAGACGAGCCCGGTGCCTATGCGGAATACGGGCTCGCGCTCGCTGCTCGCCAACTCCCCTTCCGCTTCGTGCTCGGCGCAAGCCGCACGGCGCGGGTGCCGGTCACAGCCGCATCGCTGCACGGCCTGCGCCTCTTGGTCGAACTCAGTCCGTCCGACACCTTTTGTGCGGAGGATAGGGTTGTGCTCGATGCCGCGCGCGCCACCGGCCGTGTTCGGTTCGCGGGGGGTTCTGCCGACATCGACGCGATCAGCCGCGTCATGGCGCTCGACCTGCTGCGTGTCGAAGGCCCCGACAATCTCTACGCTTTTCTCCGCGCCGATGCCGTGCGCGGCACCCACGCCATTCATCTTGTGAACTGGAACCTTGGCGCCGAGAACAGCGAGCGTGCCGAGACCTACCGGCCGGTCACGATCGCCTTGCGTCACCCCGACCGTTGGGGCGCTGTATCCCGCGCCGTGTGGCATGCGCCCGGCAAACCTTCGGCGGAACTCGTCCCCGAGCGTCACGCCGACTGTATCCGCATCACGGTGCCGCAGCTCACCACCTGGGGCATGCTGATCTTATGAGGGCCGCTGAGAACATGGACTCCGCTTGGCAAAAAACCGCCGCTGATCGCGTTGAGCACTTCCGGGCCTTTCACGCCCGGCGCAACGCGCGGCCGCTGTTCGGTTTTTTCAAAGGCAGCGAGTATCCGCTGCCGCGCTATCCATTCAGCCGCAACCTGCCGGAAGGCCGTCCGCTTCAGCCGGGCGATTTCGACATCCCGGCCTTTGTGGCGGACGCCGAGCGACTCTTTTTCGAGCACGAGGCGTGCGGCGGCGATTTCATCTACAGCGCGAGCGCCTTCTGGGGCATCCCCTGGCTCGAGGCCATGCTCGGGTGTCCGATTTTCGCCAACCATCAGACCGGCTCGATCCACGCGGAGCCCCCCCCCGCATTCGCGCCGGACAGCTTGCCTGCCTTCGATCCTGACGGACCGTGGGCGCACCTGATGGACGAGATGCTGGGTGCGCTTGCAGCGTGCAGCGCCGGCCGTTTCCCGTTGGCCACGACACGCATGCGCGGCGTTGCGGACCTGCTCTCCGCGCTTTATGGCAGCGACGCCTTTGTCTTCGCCCTGTTAGACCAACCCGACGCGGTCCTTCGCGCCGCCGCGCGCGTGACGGATCTCTTTATCGCTTGCGGCCTATTTCAGCTCGAACGCATTCCTTTGTTCCATGGCGGCGTGGGCTCTTTCTATTATCATGCGTGGATGCCGTCCGGCACCATTTGGCACCAAGAGGACGCCGCCGCGCTGCTCTCGCCGGACCTGTATGCGTCATTCATCGAACCGTTCGACCGGCGGATTGTCGCGGCCTTCCCCCATGTCGTCATGCATCAGCATTCGACGGGTTTCGTTCCGACGGACCGCTATCTCGACATGGGACTGGCCGCGCTGGAGCTGCACATCGATTGCGGAGGCCCCCCTGCCGAAGCCCTATTCGATCGCCACCTCGCAATCTTACGCGATCACCCACTCATCATCTGGGGCGATATTCCGCGCACCGATCTTGACTGGCTTTTCGCGAAACTGCCGCCGAACGGCCTCGCAGTCATCACCGTTGTCAACGGCCCTGAACAGGCCCATGCCCTTTGGAGGAAGTATGTTGAACATGTCTGACGTATCCATTGTGAACCTGCATCCGTTTTTCGCGCTCACCTGCCTGGCCGCCCTCGCGGTCCATGCCGCTCCGGCCGGCGCTCCGGCGAAACCGCCGCCGCCGCCGATCATCGCATCGCCGGCGGAACTCAAGGCGCGCATTCCTTCACAGCTCCACGTCACCCGACCCGATTTCGTGGTTTTCGTGCCGGAGGTGACCGATTCCGCCGTCAACGACACCGGCAACGAGCATTTCCTTGTCTTTGACGGACCGGACGGCTCGCTCATGGCCGTCTGGACGCAAAGCTCCGCCGAGTCGCAACCCGATCAGCACCAAGCCTTCGCCCGCAGCGACGACGACGGCAAGACCTGGTCCAAGCCACGCATCATCGCGGGGCCCAAAAAACCGGGTGACGGCCACATCGCCAGTTGGGGGTATCCGCTGGTCACCCGAAGCGGCCGCATCTATATTCTCTACAGCCAGCACATCGGCAAGACTGACCAGTTTTTCCACCACACCGGCTGGCTGCACGGCATCTTCAGCGACGACAACGGTGCCACCTGGTCGGCGCCCCAGAACGTGCCGATGCGCCGCAGCATGCGCGACAATCCCGACCCCGCGATGCCGCCCAATGTGCTCTGCTGGCAGAAGCCGCTGCGCCTCGGCAAGGACGGCCGCTACCTCGCCGGCGTCACGCGCTGGACCAGCTTCGCGGTCACGCCGAACCCCACAAAGTCGTGGATGTCAGCCGACGCGCGCGTCGAGTTCATGCGCTTCGAGAACATCGATGAAAACCCCGAGCCCAAGGACATCCGCATCGCGTGGTTCGCCTTCAACGAGCAGGCGCTCAGCGTGCCCTATCCCGGCCACGCCGAAGTCAGTGCCTGCCAAGAGCCCTCGCTTGTCAAACTCCCCGACGGCCGCCTCTTCTGCGTCATGCGCACCTGCAGCGGCAGCCCGTGCTGGAGCGTCAGCGCCGATCAGGGCGAAACGTGGACCGCGCCGCGTCCCCTGTTGCGCCGTGACGGCGGCGCGCCGCTGCTGCACCCGCTCTCGCCGTGCCCGATGTACGATGTGGGCGGCAACGAGGCCGGCAGCGGCCATTACGCCCTCTTCATCCACAACCACGACGGCCATTACATGGGCTACACGCCTGCGGATTCCAGCTATCACCGCAGACCCATCCACCTCGTACGCGGCACGTTCAAGGCCGGCGCTGACCAACCGGTCTGGTTCGACGAGCCGCAGTTCTTCTTCGACCATGATGGCGTCAGCCTCGGCAAGCCCGGCACCCGCGGCCGGCTCGACCTCGCCCTGTATGCCAGTTTCACCGTACGCGGCGGCGTGCCGGTACTCTGGTATCCCGAACGGAAATTCTTCCTGCTCGGAAAAAGCATCCCGAACGCAGAGTAGCGCGCTGAACCTTCTCCCCATGTCCTTCTCTCACGACATCTTTTTGCCAAGCATGCAGCCCCGCCCTCCAGCCCCCGTCCCCGCCGTCTCGCTGGAGGGCGAGGCTGTACCGAGCCGTGCGCGTTTGCGCCCTGCCGCACACACGGCTCACCACAGGCCCGCCCTCTATTGCGCACTCCTCGTGACCGCTTTCCATTCTCACGCCGAAGCCTGGCGCACCTACGCCGTCTATCAGCCGCGGATCGAGCGCACCGTCGTGGTCGATGCCGCCGAACAGCCGCTGCGCTACAATCACGACAGCTCGGTGGCATGGTTCCGTGACCGCTGGTTCTGTGTCTGGAACGCCAACACGACTCCTTCAGAGGGGGCGCCCGGCCAGCTCAACGTCGTCAGCACCAGCCCGGACGGATTGACCTGGAGTCCGCCTCAGCCCGTATTTTCAGATCCGGCGCGCAGCGCGAACCCCGTACCCTGTCCCACGGGCACGCAGTGGCAACCCAATCTGCTGGTCGTCGGCGACCGCCTCTGGTGCCTCTGGAGCCAGAACTCGAAGGATACCCACAACGGGTGTTACTTCTCGACGCTCGACACGCCGGACGGGCTCTGGACCAACCGCCTGCTAACCTGGAACGGACAGGACGAACCGGTCATCGACGGCCACCCCTACCGCCTGTTCCCCTCGCAGAATCCGCTGCGCCTGGCCTCGGGCCGCGTGCTGGCGCCGGTCACGATGATCGGGCCGGCCTCCACCAACGCGGCGGCCGGCGCAAACGCCTGGTACGGGCGCGAGAAGCGCAACAGCGTGCTGGTTACCGACGACGGCGTGACCTGGCGGGTCTCGCCCGGCACGGTGCTCCCGGGCCTGGAGTGGCGGCAGTGGGAGCCCACCGTCTTCGAGCAGCCCGACGGTTCCGTGCTCATGTTTGCGCGCAACAATTTCATTCCTGCGTTTGAGCGGGCCGCCATCCGTCCCGAGGAAGCGCTGACCTGGTCCGTCTCGCGGGACGCCGGCATGACGTGGACGCCGCACGCTTATGTGCCGCTCGAGACTGTGGTCTCGCGCATGCATGTCCTGCGGCAGCCCGGCTCCGACCGCTTCCTGATGCTTCATAACGATTGGCCCGCCGGCCGCTTCGGCGTGGACCGGCGCAACCTGGCGCTCTTTGTCAACCGCGGCGGGGGCATCGACTTTGTCGCGGGGACCGGACTCACCGGACGCGAGCCCGAGGTCGCCTATCCGCAAATGGACATTCAGGGCGACGCGCTCCTTTTCACGTACAGCCAAGGGCCTTGCGCCCTGCGCAACATCCGCGCCGTTCGGATCTCGCCGCTGCCAGCCCCGGATCAACTCTATCTCTATCCGCGCGCCAACCTGCCCGTGCCCAGACTCTGCACGATCGCCAACGGCACGCTCACGCTGCAAGGCGGCGCGTCGCTGACCTGCCGCACCGCGCCCGGCATCGCCGCCGACCGCGTGCGTATCGACGTCGACGTGAAGCCAGATGACCATGGCGTGCTCTTTGATAACCGCGGCGCGACCAGCGGTTTTGTTTGGGGCCTCTCCGGCTCGGCCTTCGTCCATCTCGGCGATCCCGCCAAGAACCTGCGCTCTTCTCTGCCGGTGCCGTGTGCCCGCTGGAGCCACCTCGGCGTGTCGATCGACTACCCGAAAGGCGAGGTCCGCTTCACCCTGAACGGCCAGACGGAACGCATCGCGTTCAAGCCAGGCCGCCGCTCGCTCGCCGGCCGCACGGCCACGCTGTTCGGGCCGAACCTCGCGACCAGCACGCTCGCCGCCTTCGAGGGCGAGGTCCACTCGCTGATCCTCGACGGCACAAACCGCCTCTTTGACGCCACGAGCCCGGCGGGCCTCGCCCAGTACGGCGGGACCTCCGGGACCGCCGAAACGCGGGCGTCCGAGACGTCCGCCTGTACCGTCCCCGCCGGCCCTGACGGACGTCCCCTCCTGCGACTCGCCGGCGCGGCGTCCGCCGGCGTCGAACTGCCTGCGAATGAACGCGCCGCCGGCGACCTGATCGAGTTCGAATTCGCCTTCCGCCTTGAGTGCGGCGTCACCGGCACGTTGTGCACGGTCGGCGACGCCTGTCATCCTGCACGCGTCGTGGTGCGCAACGGCAGCATCCTGCTTCAGGCCGCCGGGATTTCGCAGCCCTGTGGTGCGGCCCGTCCCGGCACCTGGCAGCGGCTCGCGCTCTCTTCCCGGGCGGACACGACCCGCGTCATGCTCGACCGCGCGCCCGCCGCCGCCGTCCGTCATACCCCCCAAGCCAACTGGCTCTACCTCGGCGAGGGTTATCCCTCTTCGTCGCCGTCCGGCGACATCGCCGTCACCCTTGATCTGACCTCGATCCGCTCCCGCATCACGGAGGGCTTGCCATGATCCACGTCACGGCAGCCTTCTCGATATATCAAAAAATGTCATTTTTGCCCGTTTTCACCCGTTTCACACTTGATCGAGTCCCACCTTCAGGCGCACACTGACACGCTTTCGAAAGAGGTTCCCATGAACAAGACCAAACAAAAGCTAAAAAACAACGAAACGGCGCTGGGCGGCTGGATGCTGATCCCGCATCCGGCGATCGCCGAGCTCATGGCGGGAGAGGGGTTCGACTGGATCGCCCTCGACATGGAACACGCCGCCGTCGATCTCTCAGTCGTCGAGCAGATCGAACGAGCCGTGCGCCCTTCCGGCTGCGATCTGCTGGTGCGTCTCGACGGCGTGAACCCGGTGCTCGCCAAACATGTGCTCGACGCGGGCGCGAAGGGCGTGATCGTGCCGAGCGTCATGACGCCCGAAGACGCCGATCTCATGGCCGCCGCGGTCCGTTATCCGCCTCAAGGGAACCGCGGCACCTCGCTCTCGCGTGCCCTCGATTATGGACGCGACTTTGCGGACACCATCCGCCGCCACAACGACGAGGTCTTTGTTGCGGTCATGCTGGAGCACAAGCTCGCGGCGGAGCGTGCCGACGAGATCCTGGCGCGTCCCGGCATCGACGCGGCCTTCATCGGCCCGTACGACCTCTCGGCCTCGCTCGGCATCGCGGGCCAGCTCGACGATCCGCGCGTGCTGGCCGCCGAACAGAAGATTTTGGCGGCGTGCAGCCGGCATGGCGTCGCCCCCGGTTACCACGTGGTGGCGCCCGAGCGGCGCCGGATCGACGAGCGCATCGCCGCCGGCTACCGCTTTATCGGCTGCAGCCTCGACACCCATTTCATCATGCAGGGCTGCCGCGACATGTTGCATCAGTGAGGCTTCCTCTTTTATGAACACTCCTTTCCGGCCCCTCCTTGTCACCCAAGCCGAATACGACAAAGCGCCTGGCCTCTTCGCGTCCGCGCCCGGTCTCGACTGCCGGCCCGCGCCTGCCGATGAAACCGCGCTCGCCGCGCGCGTCCGCGAAACCGCCTGCCGCGCGGTCGTGTTGGGCGTGGCCCCGTATCGCCGAGAACTCTATGACGCTTTGGCCGACCAGGCCAACGGTCAGGGTGCGCTGCTGGTGCGGTTCGGGTTCGGTACCGACAGCATTGACAAAGGGTACGCGGTCGCAAAGGGCCTGACGCTCGTCAACACGCCGGTGGACATCCAGACCAGCGTGGCGGAGCTGACCCTCTTCCTGGTCGGCGCGGTGATGCGCCGCATCGCGTGCCTCGATGCGACGATACGCGGCGGCGGTTTCACGGCGGTCGGCGGCCGCGAGCTGTGCGGTCAGACCGCGCTGATCATCGGCGGCGGCAAGATCGGGCTTAAGGTTTCCCGCATGCTGCACCTCGGCTTCGGTGTGCGCACGCTCATTTGCGATTCCGCCCCGGAGTCCGACTGGCTTGCCCGCGCCGGTCAGACGCGCGACGCGCTGCGCGAGGTCTTCGGTGTCGAAACGTACGCGCAAGACCTCGACGCGCTGCTGCCGGCGGCCGACCTCGTGACCATCCACCTGCCGCTGACCCCCGAGACGCACGGGCTGATCGGCTCAGAGCGTCTGGCACTCATGAAGCGCGGCAGTGTGCTTGTCAATGCCGGGCGCGGCGGCATTGTGGATGAGGCCGCGCTTTACGACGCGCTGTCGTCAGGCCATCTCGACGGCGCGGCGAGCGACGTGTTCGTCACGGAGCCGTACGTGCCGGCCGCACCGGGCAAAGATCTGCGATTGCTGCCGAACATGGTCCTGACGCCGCACTGCGGCTCGAACACGGCCGAGGCCAACGCGCGCATGGCGGCCAGCGCGGTCCAGCAGGCGGCCGCGTTCTTCGCCGGCGACGGGCACCTGCTTCACCGCGTTCCGCTCACATCGTGACGATGCCGAGCGGCTCGGCCGTCTGCCAGCCGCCGCAGGTGAAATCGGGCACAACGACCGCCGAGCCGCCGTTCAGGACCGACCGTTCGCTCAGCTCCACGACCGAACTCCACAGCGCGGTGTCGTACACGTCGATGTCAAGCGGCAGGCCGTGGCGCAGGCAGTGGCAGAAGCGCAGGTCCATCAGAAAATCCATGCCGCCATGGCCGCCCATGCGCCGCGCCGCCTCGCCGTTCTTGTCCCAGAGCGGGTGCACATGTTCGGCCTTAAGCGCCTCCAGCTTCGTGTCGTCCATCCAGGCGTGCACATCG
>ENA-UPXM01001252-UPXM01001252.1-activated-sludge-metagenome-genome-assembly--contig:-NODE-1252-length-33620-cov-7.342261_pt1 | contig 33620 bp, 30 predicted proteins | sample MGYA00238178_ERZ772708 | MGnify/ENA primary metagenome ERZ772708 (study PRJEB29002, sample SAMN05720212) | activated sludge metagenome | isolation source: anaerobic digester from wastewater... | reverse complement strand
ACTGCAACAACTGCGGCGCCCCCTTGCCCGAGAACCGCACCAGAAAGGACCCTCAGGGCCGAATGAAGTTGCACGCCGACATCGCACACCCGATCAACACGAAATGCCGCCAGCGGATTCAGAAGGCCGTCGTGGCGATGTTCGAGAAGGAAGTGGAAAAGTCGAAGCTTCCGGGCTATCAACCCGTTGATCTCGATGACGACGACGATGAGATCACGGAAACGGAAGGTTGAAGGCTGTGGCGGTCTCAGAAGATCGCCGGCGGGTGTGATAAGACAAGCATGGACATCGCTCCTCCGCCCAATCGGTCTACGCCGGACACACGAATCCGTCAGCCGAGCGGCAACAGACCGGGTCCGGCAGTTCTCGACTATGCCGTCAGGTCTTCCAGCACCCTGTCGAGCGCCAGATCGAGGCGTTCCGTCAGATCGTATCTGCCCTCGGTGATCTGCCGGCGAAGTTTCAGGATCTTCTCCCGGCGAATCTCCGGCAGACAGGCGATCTGTTTGAGCACTTGGCCGATCGGCGTATTGTGAATGTTGTCGAGGATTTGTTCCATGACCGTGTCCTGGTCCCGGGTCAGATCCATCTCAAGAGGATCCACCCATTGCTCATTGTTGTGTGCGAACGTGCTGGAATCAAAGTCCGGCATGCTACTTACCTTGCCAATAACAAGCCTGAACGACCGAGCCCATCGCTACCGACGGAAACTCGCACCACTATATGTTGTAGGTCCCAAGAAACTCACTCAAACCTCAAATCAACATTGATATCGACATACCCGGTTTGAAAACTTTAGAGAAGTTTTGCCCGGAATCCACCCATTCGAGGCAGAAATCTCCGTCCAAATGCAGAAAAAGTGCCGCCTCTCAGTACAGGTCGAGGCAATCTTCGACATTCGGACGTCCGAGGAATGGTCCGTGGCCCTGACCGGGGAGCACAATCGTGTGAATCTGGGAAACGTACTATATGTAGTGATAGGCGACGAAATGAAGATATTCCGGTAAAAGGCTGGACAATGATACTGATCGGGCCTTTTCAGTAGTCATACCGGAAGGTCATATCCAGATCCCACTGGTCGGGCACACCGGGCTTCCTCGTCAGTTTGAGTCGTTCGCAGTTGAGGTTCACCCACATCGACTGGATGGTCGAGAGGAATCTCGCGCCCTGAACGATGCTGACGCCGACAAGACCGACCCGGGCCTGTTGGCTTTCTTTCTTTCCAGTAGTGACAACCTGCCCCGAACTGAGCGTATACTGGCTCGACCGAATGCCACAGAGATTGGCCACCCGGTCCACCGCTTCGGCATAGGCGAACTTTCCAAGGCTTTTGGTATCCTCGGCAAGCTTCACACGCTCGGGGTCCCTCTCGATGATGCTCAGGATGGTGTTCTTGGCTTCCGCGTACAGTTTCTCATCCTCATCCCAAGCCTTCTGGGCCCGCGGCAGATACATGCCCCACACCAGCAGCGGCCAAAGGCCCACGAGGATCGGGGCCAGCACATAGTAGAGGATCGGGTTCTTGTATATGTCGCGCATTGGCTCGTCTCCGGCCTTATTTCTTCGGCTCAACCGTTAGCGTGAACGTATCACGGCCGCCCTTCTCGACACACCCTTCTTTCGTTCGCGCCAGGCCGGCCTTCGTCATCGCGTCGAAGACCCTCAACGTGCTCGGGCGTCCGGACGTATCCCCGGTGATGACGATGTTCGCGGCGCTGAGCGTGACGGTGTCGATGTTCAGATCGGTCTGGGCCGCACAGGCGTTCAGGGCCTGCAAGACCAGCGTCAGTTTGGCGGATATGGTTCCCTGATCGGCGCCGACGCCGCTCTTGTGCGCGATGATGATCCTCAGAGCACTGGCCAGCTTCTGCGAGGCGCCCCTCATCGCATCGGGGAGCTTCTCCTCGCCCGGCATCACCATCAGGTAATCGGGCTCCAGCTTCTCACGCAGAGCAGCCCTGTACCGATTCACCAGCATCAGCCGCGATTGCGCGTAGACCCCGCAGGCCAGCAGCAGGACCGTCAGAGAGATGCTCAGGGACCGCACCGACCTCTCCAAACGGAGCTTCTTGCCCAGGTAAGGCATGTGATCGTTGCGGAAATTGGCCCCTTTGTCCCTCTCCGACTCGGGAAGCGCCGCCCCGTAGGCGATGGCGAAATCCACCGGATTGCTGCAATCGGTCAGTTCGCCCCGATCAATTGCCCGAACGGCTGTGAGGTCGCAATCTTCGACATGGAAGGGGACCTTTTGACCCAGGTTCTGGGCCATGAGGCCGTTCTGGACATCCAGGACGCATAGTCTGGGGCTCGAATCGCCCGCGCCGCTCACGGCAGCGGTGATCAGGGCCTCTCGAACCAGCAGTGCCTTGCGATCCTGCGACGGGCCAACCGGGAACGCCCGCATGAACGAGCCGCCGTCGGTGTTCTGTGGTCCGATCAGGTAGCCGCGTGTGTCCGAGAGCAAGGCGTGGACACGGCCGGCGTCGTCCGATGCATCGTGCGCCTCAAGGTACTTCGACAGACACGACACATCGGGGCAGACCGCCACGGGATCGATCCCATTGCTTCGCAGGGACAGGAGGATGTCCGACAAGATGCTGCGCTGTGCGGTGAACACGTCGAGGCCGGCCCCGGTCTGGTCCTTCGAGGCAATCCGGAAGGCCACTGCCATGTCGCTGACATCTGTCGCGAGCGCTTCCTCTGTGTCGAACCTGACGGTGGCCGCGATCTTCTTGTAGTCGGCGAACTCGCTGTGAACCTTGTGCTGCATGAACAGGGCGCAATCCAACGCCACGGCCGACTCGGAGAATTTCAAGCCCCGCTCGGCACAGGTCTGTGCGATGCGGTCGGCCAGAACCTGCTGGCTCGGCGCGTCCTCGCCGGTCAGATCGAACGAGAAACACCCCAGCAGCCTGGCCTGTCCCCCTTGCGGGGCCAGACAGACGACGGTCGCCCGGTCTTTCCTTAAATAGATGCCTAAACGCCTTCGCGACTCCATGCTCAAGAATCTCCCAAACTCAAGGCGGCCTTGCACCTGCCCCGACGGGGGCGCAGAAAGCGGCCCTTACTTAGTCGGATATCACGGCGATCCGCTTTACTTTGCGTCCTTCCTTGCTGACGCCCGCCACCGCTACCGCCCGGGCTGCGCCGCTGACCGCAGTGACCCGCACGGTGAAGACTGTGCTGGTGGTTGTCAGGAACGACTGGCATTTCTCGATGGCGTCGCCATAGCGAAAAATGTCCTTCTTGGCTTCTTCAATGTCCGAGAATGGCTGGACGCGCCTCCGCTGGATGATGGCCTCGGCGATCTTCGGCGCATCGGCGACACTGCCGAAGGTCAGGGCCGCCTCCAGGACGTGGCGAGGCGCCGAGTTGATGTTGACCTGCCGGGTCGCCCAGAGCCCGAGGTACTTCATCGCGGATTCGTTGCGGCTGCTGCTGACTACGCTCGGTCTCGTGAATATCTCGGTGTCGATCAGAGAGCTATGGAAAAGGCGCGAGAACGCGGCGTTCTGCTGGTCCATCTGCTCGGTCACGGTAACGGTGGTGCGGGCCGTACGCTGCACCGTCGACTTCGTGTTCGCGGTCCGGGTCCGCGTCACCCGGCTTCGCAAACTCGCCGGCGGCGCCGCCGCCGCGACCGACATGGCCTTGAACTCGATGGTGAAGGGTCGGACCTTGGCCACCTCCCCCAGGTCTTCTCTGACGCCTTTGATCTCGTCGGGCAGGTATCCCATCCACTCGCAGAACGTGACGAAACCGGCGTTGGCCTGGGCTTGGAGCTTCTCGTCCTGGATCAGCGCCCAACCCAGAGGGTACTTCGCATTCTCATCTTCGACCTCCACCGTCACCCTGGCCGAACCGATCTCGAACTCCAGCGGCGCCGTCACGAGCGGCCAGCGCGGACCGTAGGGACCCGGTATCGTCACGGATGCCGTTGAAGTTGTTGTGAGGGCATCGTCGGCGCCGTTGGCATCGTTGACGTCCGTCGAGACCGCCCTTCTATTCCGATTCGTTTCGTTGAGAGGTCTTTCTTCTCCGGTCAATCCGGCGGCGACCTCCGCCAGGAGTTCCTGGTACTGCGTCTCGGTCATGGCGAAGATATCGGAGAAGTCCGGCTCGTTGGGATGACTGACCAACTGGGGCTGAAGGTCGGTCAGCGAGGCCAATGCGTACTTCATCGCGGACGTACAGGCATACTGCGACTGGGCGTAGTCAATGATGAAGCGGTCCCGATGTCGACGGGTAGCCACCTGGACACTGAGCGTGTACCCCAGTGTCGAGAGGATGACCAGAATCACCAGCGTGATCAGCAGGACCACGCCATGGCGGTTCCGGAGGCTATCGCTTTCTTGTCGGCTGGACCGATCGCACATCGACTTGTTCGCTTTCCGATTTCTCGGCTTCTGCTTCGCCATCTGTTGAAGTATCGTTGCCATCCTGTGTTTCAGCGCCCGAACCGGCCGTCGTGCCAAATCGGATCGTCCGCAACCTGTCGACCGCCATCGTCCGGCTGACCTTCTCCTCCTCGGCCACGTCCAGCGTCCCACGAACCGTCTCGTAGGGCTGGGCAAACGAAATCGTTACTCGGACCCCGGGCGGCGGTGAGGGGCTCGACCAGCGGTCCACGGCCCCGTCTCCCTTGGGGACCTCGATCCGGAAGTGCGTCACCCCTCGGCAGACGGGAACAAACGAGTAGTTGCTCTCCCACTGCTCCCGCTTGGCGTCGAGAAGCTTGTCTTCCAGCCCGATGCCGGTTCGGCTGCGGTAGATCACCAGGCCCGGGACGGCGCTGTCGTAGTCGTACCCCCCTCGCCAGGTGACTTCTTCGAGTGTCAGCTCTTTGTTCTCCGCGTCCTTCAGAATCCGGCGCACGATCAGTTCGCCGGTGATGAATCCGTTGTCGAATCCATTCCGGATCTGCACGGTGACGTTGCCGTCGGCGCCCACAATCCGGTCGAGGTCTTCGGCGATCCGTTGCAGTACCTCGGCCCCCAGCGCGGGCGTCTCGATCTTGTTGAGAACCGCTTCAGCCGCCCGGTTGGCCTGGCCGTAGACGCCCAGGATGGCGGTCAACACCATCGCGCCGATGACCAGGGCCGCCAGCATCTCTCCGAGAGAGTAGCCCCGGCGAAATCTCGATTGTCCGGCTCTCCTGTTCATAGCAAATTCAGGTCCTCAATCCCCGCGACCGCTAAGGTCAATTCTGTCGCTTCCTGAGCAACTCCATAACCTCTCCGACCTCCATCTCCTCCAATTGGTCGTAGGGCAATCCCGTAGCGGGGTCCACGCCATCGTTGCCCCGACGAACGTCCGACTCGCTGCCGGTTTCCTCGGCCGCTCCCCGCAGGGTCAGGGCCAGAGCCTCGATGGACTCAACCTGGAGGTCTTTTTCTTCTTCGGTCGGGCTTCCCTGGCTGCGAATGTAGATATCCAGATTGTGCTTGAAGAACGCGCCGTCCTCGGTCACGAGCAACCCGTTCTCAATCCACTTCTCGATTGTCTCGGCGTCGACTCCGGCATAGCCGGCCGCGTCCTCGACCGTATCGAGAAGCTGCTCGGCCGCCAGCGTCTCCAGGTCCTCCTCTCCCAGAAGCTGCCCGGCCTGCTGGTCGGTCAGCGTGGTGATCCAGTGGACCAGCTCGACCGTCTGCGTCTCGCCCGACGGATCGACGTATTCAGCCGAGCAGACCGCGCGGAGCCACATCTGGCCCATGGCCGGTTCGGAGAAAGCTTCCACCACCGTCCGCCACGCGATGCCGGGATAGCGGTCGCTCGTACCGTATTCCACTTGCTCGCTGAGCGTGTCGGAGGCCAGGAGCGTTTCCAGATTCTCGCGGGCCGTCTGGAAAGCCGCCATCTGAAACGCCGAGTTGGCGGCAGTGCCCATGCACCGGTTCATCACGATCAGTACGCTCGAACTGGCGAACGCCAGAATCACCAGGGAAGTGACCACCTCCAGGAGCGTGAACGCCCCCCGTCGGGAACGCCCCGTCGCCCTGTCTGTCGTGTCCAACGTGCTGGTTCGGTTTTCGTACATGCTTGAGTCAAGGGCCGAAATCGGCCGGAATATCAGAAGGACGACACCTCGTCCTTGGCCTTGGGACGCATCAATTCGGCGTCACCTTCGAGCACCTGAACGATCGGAACCAATCGTCCGACCGCGACCGTGTGGGCCTGCTCGCCTTCGTCGAGAAAGACCACTTTGCCGCCATACTGCCAGCCGGCGTGGCCCACGCGAAACTTGGCCTGCCCCTCGTTGGCGTAGGTGCCGTCGTCGAACTCGACGTAGGAGACGCGACAACTGTCTCCGAACTGCCCGTCGACGATGATCTCCTCATCGAGCACCTCGGCCAGGTTCGACGAGCTGATCTGACGGAGCAGGTAGGTCTGCTCGGTGACGTCCACGATCACTTCATAGCGACGTCCCGTCTCGGCGGCCGTCGAGGCCGCCATCTGCATGGCCGAGACGAAACTCTGCACCTGCGCCTTGAACGTACTGCGCCGCAGCGTCCCGAAAAGGTTCACCTGAGCCATCAACACGAACAGCGCCAGCATGGAAAGCACGACGATCAGCTCGATCAGGCTGAACGCTCCGATCCGCGGCCTGGCCGACCGTCTGACGACCGGCGAATCAGGTTCGGCCCAAGGTCGATCAGCGATCCGTGCTGAGCAGGTCCGCATTGTAGTCCTCGCCGCCGTCGAGACCATCGGCCCCCAAGCTCTTGATCACAAAGGGTTTGCCGCTCTCGGGATACAGCTCATAGATAAACTCGCGTCCCCAGCCGTCGGTGGGCACCTCCGTGGTGTCCAGATAGCCGCCCGGCTGCCAATTCGTCACGTCTGGCGGCGCTTCGATCAGCGCGTACAGCCCCTCATCCTCGGTGGGATAGCGGTTGGTGTCCATGTAGAACTGATTGACGGCGCTGGCCAGTTGCCGCAGACTCGCCTTCGTGGTCGTGACCTTGGCCCGTTCGGTCTGCCCGACGAAGTTCTTGACCACGACGCCGGCCAGAAGCCCGAGAATGATCAGGACGGCCATCAGCTCGACCATCGTGAAACCGGTTCTGTTTTGTCGCCTTTTACTCTCCTTCATAATCCATCGACTCCTTTTCCTGCTCAGAAGTTTGCCACGGAAATCCGCAGAATCGGCAGGATGGTCGCGTACGCGATGACGCCGACGACTCCCGCCATGACAATGATGATGACCGGCTCGACCGCCGCGCTGAGGCGCTCGATCACGACGTCGGTCGAAGACTCCAGGTTTTCGCTGATGCTCTTGAGCATCGTCTCCAGCTCGCCGCTTTTCTCGCCGACCGCCACCATGTGCGCAATGGCCGGATCGATCACCCCGCTGTCCCGCAGCGGCGTGGCGATATCCGCGCCGGCCAGGATGCGCTCGCGCGCGTGCTGGATCGCCCGCTTCATCAGACTGTTGCCGGTGGTCTCGGCGACGACGCGAAGCGATTCGGCCATCGCCAGACCCGAGCCGATCAGGGTCGAAAGCGTCGAAGCGAAACGAGCCACCACCCGCTGCTTGATCAAAGGTCCGAAGAACGGCAACGACAGGATGAATTTGTCCCGCAGATAGGCCCCGCGTTCGGTGCGGAAGATCTTCCGCAGAATCAGGACCACCGCCGCCAGGCCCGCGAGAATGACCAGAATCCACCAGCTCATGATCACGTGGCTGAAATTCATCAGTTGGGCGGTGATCCAGGGCAATTCCTGCCCGGCCCGCTCGATCTGCGCCCCGATCTTCGGAATGACCTTGGTCGTGAGAATCAGAACCGCCAGGACGCAGAAACAGATCAGAACGATCGGGTAGATCATCGCGGTGACGACCTTGGCCTCGACGCGCTGGCGTTTCTCCATGAAGTTGGCGATGGTCCGCAGACTGCCGCCCAGCGTGCCGGTGACTTCGCCGACTCGCACCATCGCCACGTAGATCACGTCGAAGTAGTCGCGATACTCATTCAGCGCGTCGGTGAACGATTCGCCGGTCACGACGCGATCGCGGATCTCCGTCAACGCCGTCTTGAACCGGTGATCGGACGTCTGAAGCGTCAGAACGGACAGGGCCTCGGTCAGTTTGATGCCGGAGTTGAGCAGCGTGGCCAGTTGCTTGGTGAAATCGACGATCTGCGACTTGCTGACCTTGCGAAACGAGCGGAGCAATGCGTGCTGGCTCTCGGCGGCGGAGGAAATCTCGGTGACGGACGAAGGATGAACGCTCCGAACGCGCAGTTGCTTGCGGGCAGCGTAGGGACTCTCGGCAGTGATCGTTCCCTTGATCTTCTTGCCGCCTGCGGCGATCGCTGTGTATTGGTATCTCGGCATAGAGAAATCTGAATATCAAAACACTTCAAATCCTTCAAGCGTTGACGTCGCCCAACGCTTGGTCGTTTGTGGAGCGATCCTACGACACGTCGGCCTGAGTCACTCTCAGGACCTCCGGGAGCGTCGTGATCCCGGCCAGGACCTTTCGAGCCCCGTCCATGCGAAGCGTCTGCATGCCCGCCTGGACAGCCAGCCTCTTGATCTGTCCGGCCGTTTCCTGTCGGTAGATCATCTCCTGAATCGCCTCGTTGATGAGCATCACCTCGTAGATGCCCGTTCGCCCGCGATAGCCCGTCTGGAAACACCGTGAGCAGCCCTCGCCGACGAAGAACGTGGCGTCCTTGTACTCTTCCAGACCCAGGTCCCTCAACTCGTGCGGCGCCGGCGCCATAGGTCGTTTGCAGTCGGGACAGACCCGGCGCACCAGACGCTGGGCGATGATCGCGATGAGCGAGGAGCTGACCAGGTAAGGCTCCACGCCGAGGTCCAGGAGCCGGCTCACCGCGCCGGCCGAGTCGTTCGTGTGGAGCGTGCTGAAGACCAGGTGGCCTGTCAAGGAGGATTGGATCGCCATGCGGGCGGTCTCGATGTCGCGGACTTCGCCGACCATGATCACGTCAGGGTCCTGACGCAGCACGTGCCGCAGCGAAGTGGCGAACGTCATCCCTTTCTTATTGGCGACCTGAATCTGACTGATGCCCTCGAGCTGGTACTCGATGGGGTCTTCGATCGTCAGAACGTTTTTCTCGGCGGAGTTGATCCGGTTCAGGTAGGCATAGAGACTGGTGCTCTTGCCGCTGCCGGTCGGGCCGGTCACGAAGATCACGCCGTGAGCGCGGTGCAGCAGGCTATCGAGCTTCTTGAGGTCCTCCGGCCACAGGCCGAGTTCCTCCAGGGCGAGCACGCCGGTGCTCTTGTCGAGCAGACGCAGCACGCTGCGCTCGCCGAAGCTGGTCGGAACCGTGCTCACGCGAAGGTCTACTTCGCGCTGTCCGAGCCGCACGCTGGATCGCCCGTCCTGAGGCATTCGGCGTTCGGCGATGTCCATCCCCGCCATGACCTTGATACGGGAGGTGATCAGCGGCAGCACGTTGCGATTCAACGTCAGCACGTCGTACAGAATGCCGTCGATCCGATAGCGGATCTGAATCTTGGTTTCGTAGGGGTGCACGTGAATGTCGCTGGCCCTCAACTGGAGGGCGCGAAACAAGATGTCATTGACCAGCCGAATGACTGGCGGGCGATTGACCACGTCGAGCAGATCGTCGGAGGCCGAGACCTCGTCGACGAGCTGATCGAGGTTCTGCGAATCCAGCTCCTCGGCGACCTCTTCGATCACGGTGTTACGCTGCTCGTAGGCGACGTCGATCACCGCCGTGATGGCGGCCCGTGTCGCCACCGCCGGCCGGACCGGCATCCCCGTCATCTTTGAGACGTTGTCCAGCACGTTCGTATCCAGCGGCCGGGACAGAACAACGGTCAGCTCCCCGTTGCTATCTTCCGACTTGACGCCGATCAGGAAGTGGTGCTGAGCATACGTCGGCGGAACGGATTGGATGAATTCCGAAGGAACGGACTTCTCGGGAATCTCCGGGAAGTACTCCCAGCCCAGGGACTCGGCGAACAGCTTCAGGACCACGTCTTCGGTGAAGTACGGACAATTGAGCAGCGCCTCGTCCAGCCGTCCCTGCCCGGCGTTCTGGTCCAGGAGGCTGGTCAACTGCTCGACGTTGACCAGTCCTGTCCTTTTCGCCGCTTGTATGAGCAGATTCTTCATAGATTCCGTTGCCTGTGCATCTGGACTTCCTGGTTACTGCGCTTCCAGAACCCGCTCCGGCTGGATCGGCTTCGGCTTGATCCCCGGCCAGTCCTGGTGGGTCTGGAACTCCTTCTCATGCTGCTCGAAGGCCAATCGGTTCCGCTCGGAGAGCCGTTCCAGCTCCTCCATGGCGTGCCCGGTGGCCAGATCGGGTCGGATCACCTCCGCCTTGACGAAGATGTACAGCTTGCTCTGCTTGTCCGAGTTGTTGATGCCCCGGAACAGGCCTCCGACCAGCGGGATGTCGCCCAGGATCGGTACCTTCTTGCCGCCTTTGGTCTGATTGAGCTTGAGCAAACCACCGAGGATAACCGTACTTCCATCCGGTACGGTCACGGCGGTGTTGAGTTCGCTGGCGGTCGTGTCCGGCGGCTTCTCCGTGCCGGCGGTCAAGAAATCGGACCGGACCAGACCAATGTCCAGACGAAGAAGATCCCCTTCGCTGATGTGCGGCGTGATCTCCAGGGTGATGCCGGCCTCATAGGGCTCGTAATCCAATGCCGTCTGAATGAGCGAGGTTTCAGTGCCGGCGCCGCCCGAACTGACGGGAATCGACGACTTCTTCTCGACGTACGTCGTGTCCGTCGTCTTGATCGTGCCCGGCTCGTTGTCGTTGACCAGAATCTTCGGCTTGGCCAGCACGCGCCCGTAGTTCTTGGACTGCATCGCCGTCAGCAGAGCATTGACGTGCTTGTCCCCATAGAACGCTCTGAGGTCGCCTCCATCCGACTGCATATCGACAAACTGGGTCCGATCGCTTTGGGCCAGCTTGTCGAGAATCGTGTCGGAAGTCACCGAGGCAGCGCCCGTGCTGCCAGCTATGATGGTGTTCGTCAGGCCGGAGGTGTAGTTCAGGTTCGGGATGCTCTGGATCAGGTTGAGATCGTAGTTGAACGCGTCGGTCTTCGTAATTTCGACCAGGGTCACGTCGATAAGAACCTGCGGCCGGCGCTTGTCCAGCTTCTGAACCAGGTCGGAAATCCACGTCTGATTCCTCTTGCTGGCGTAGACGATCAGCGAATAGGTGTTGGGATCGGGAACGATGACAATTTCGTCCTCGCGCCGCTTGGTGACGGTCGTCTGGATCTTGCCCTCGGCGTCCTGGTTCTGCGTCGTCTCCTGGATGAGACTCTGGAGCACGGTGGCCAGGTGATCGGGCGACGAGTTTTCGAGAGGATAGATCTTGTAGGGGATCTCATTCTCGAGCATCTCGCTATCGACGTAGCTGATGATGGTCTCGATCTGGGCGTGCTGTTCCTGGGTCGCGTTGACGAGCAGCGAATTGGTCGACTCCACCACCACCACCTGGGGTTCGCCCACGGGACCTTCTTCGGTGATCTCCGTCGGCATGGCCGCGGTCGGGGCGTTGACCGCCGCAGCCGCCCGAGCCGCCGCAGCCGCCTGCGCCGCTGCCGTCGGGCTGGTGGCGGTCCTGGGCCCTCCGGTCAGGCGACTGGAAGCACTCGTTTCCGGCAGCTTCGTAATAATGGACAACTCATAGAGCTTGCGGCTGACCTCGTCCGCGTCCACGTGTCGGATCCGGTACAGCTTCATCGAGCGCAGGTCCGCCTGTTCGACATCCAGAGTATCGACCAAATCCTCAACCACGTCCAACTGGTCCTTGACCCCGATCATGAGAATGCGGTTCGTCCGTTCGTCCGCATCCAGGTACACGCTGGGCTTGGCTGCCGCTTGCTCTGGCGCAGCGCCCGGCGTCGTGCGCCGGGCCGCAGCCGCCGCCTGGGCCTGGGCCCGCGCCCGCGCCTGCCGCTGGCGATATGCGACTTCGGATTCTCCCGGCGTTCTCTGAAGGGCCGTCGCGGCATCTTCGACACCGACCGTCACGGCAACGCTTTCGAGCTGCTCGGCCAGGGCCTTGACCTTCTCCGCCAGGTTGGTCGCCATCGTGTAGCGGAGCTGACGGAACCGGAATTTGCGCGGTTCGCCCGGTCTGTCCACTACCTCGAGCAACTGCTCGATCCGCGCCATGCGATAGGCATAGGCCGTGACAATCAGAGTCTTGCTCTCCGGAATGGGTGTGACGCCGACGGAGAGCTTCATGTTGTCCAGGAGGGCCTGCGCCGTCGTCGTGTCAATATGCTGAAGCTCGAAGACGCGCGTGGCCACCACGTTGCCGGCCTCCGGGGGCTCTTCGCCCGGTTTCACGATCACAGGGTCGGCTTCGAGCGCATCGTCAACCGGGACGATGGTGACGATATTGCCCTTGTGTCGCGTCATGGCCAGCCTCTGGAACTTCAGTACGGACTCCAGCAGGAGATATAGGTCTCGGACTCTCATCGACCCGCGCAGGTTGCCATTCAACTTGAGCGTCACCTCGCCGGTGATTTTGGTGGGGTCGTAGACATAGTCGAGATTCATGTACTTGCCCACGAGGTCCAGTAACTGGATCACGGGGAGCCTCTCCGGCAGATTCAGGTCAACGATCCGGTCGTCTTCGGTCGCCAGCCGGGGCGTGTACGCATTCGCGTCAGACGCGGGCGGCGGGACCTGCGCCAATCCTACGGGCTCGGCGGCGTCCGGTGCCGGACCGGTTTCGGCCGGCACGACCTGGCCCGGTTGAAGAGCCATCGGCACTGCGGGCCTCTCGGCGGCCGCCTCGGCTCCGGCGGGAGCCGGGACCGAGGGCTCCGGGACAGTTGCCTGCCCCAGCGCCAAATCCAGGGCCAGGGGCCTGCGCTCCGTTTCGAGGATGCGAGGCGGCAACGTCAGGGAATCAGGCGTCACGAGACGATCAGGGTTCAGCTCCGCCGCCCACAGCCGCGTTTCGAGAAGCTTGGTTTGCATATCGTCGGGCAGCGTGATCTTTTCCGAATCGGCCCGATTCGTTGCGGCCTCCGACGGCACAGGCAACGCGGGTCTCGGCGCTTGCCTGCTCGCGATCTTCCTCTGTTCCAACACCTGGGGTCCCAGTTCGACGGCCAGGGCAATATCCTGGAGCTGAAAAATCGGCGCCACGGCCCAAACGAAATCGTTATGAGTGTCGATGATGGCTTTGGCCTTCCCGGCCTCGGACGGGGGCTGCGCGAAGCTGCCGATGCAGACGCTGCCAACGGCCGCCGCGATGCGTTCGCTGGGCGGAAGACCCAGGGCCGAGGAAGCCGGCCCGAGCTGCTTGATCTGGAAATCCTCGTGCGCATCGACCAGACTCAACAGAGCGGCCACCTTCCGGAGATCGTCCGGACAGCCGGTCACCAGCAGCGCATTGGTGCCTGGCATCCGCGACGCCGTCGCCAGATTGAGCGTCGAGAGAAATTCCCGTGCTCGCTCGGGGGAGATGTGGTTCAGCAAGAAGATTCGGTGGTCGGCCCCGGCGGATGGGACGCCCGGATCCGAGGCCCACAGGGAACCGTTGCACAGCACGCAGAGGCCAAGGAGAGCCGCGAACAGGACCTTGTGGCGCCTCTTATCCAAGAAATGCCGTTCCGTCATCGCTCATTACCCCGCATCAAAATCACCCTTCTCCATGCTACTTCAAAGACGACTGAGTCTTCTACGTCAAGAAAGCCGATGACGACTTCGCTGGACCCGGCCATCCGGTCCAGCCAGGCGACTTCCGGCTGTAGCTGTGCAAAGATTCACGGTCCGCCCTCTCGGCGAACCGGTCTGGACACACCGAATCACATACCTATTCAGACATCGCTGAGGAGGGAAAGTTCCCGCTTCGCCCACAAAAAACCGCCCTGCCAGCACTGCCGGACGAGGCGGATGTTCTCTGTGGAGACGCGGCCTCGACGGCGCGCGAATCGATCGGATTCGACAGGAGATAACGCACCTGTCCTATCCGATAATAACGTGGCTGACGGCACGCGCACGCATGGCGAGCGGGTGGTCCTGGCAGCCGTGCCGTGGGGCAAGGCGGAGGGTGTTGGGCAACGATATGGGGGTCGGTCCGCAAGGACCGAGAAGGTTATTTTCGGATGGTGCGCGGAATATTCAGTTTTCGCCGCACGTCGCTGGGCCTGTCGGCAGTGGAAGGCTCCGCAGATTCATTCAATTCTCTTCCCAAGTCCTCGACTTTCTCGGCTTCCTCCGGACCTACGCGAGACGACCTGAATTCGGTCATCAGCTTCTCGATCGCCGCATCGTGGTCCTCAGGTGACAGATTGGCGTCCGGTGCGGAGGCATCGCCCTTCTGGAGTTCTCGGATCTGGCGGATGAGGTCCAACGCCTCCCGTTCCTGCTCGCGCGCCTCGTCGCTGCCAGGGACAGCCGGCTCCCCGGCGCCCCACGGGCGTGCCACCGGTTGGCCGGTGATCCGGCCGGCCGTCGGCGGAACGGGAGCGACCTGGGAATCGCTCGGCAGGACGGATGGGCCGCCCACTTCAAGCAGGCTGGCCGTGTCCGGAACCGGCTCTTTAACCATCGGGATGTCAGCGCGGCCGTCCGAGCAGACGATCGATTCGTTCCGAATCTCCTTGATGGTCAGATGGCCGATCACGTCGCCCTGCCTGGCCCACCGATAGGTCTTGTCCGGCAGACGGATGTAGGCGAAGCTCTTCTCGGCGCTCACCGTGGTGGCGACAAGGTCGAATTGCGCCGAGGACGTCACAGGCTTGACCACCGTCTTGCCTCTGTCGGCCACAGTGGTCTTCCTGGCCCCGGAATTGGCTGACGGCGGGGCCGGAGGCGGATCGATGATGTTCTTGAAGGCTTCGGCCTGCCTGACCAAAGGCGAGGTGGTATCCTGGCTGCCCGCGTGGGTATCGCCGTGCTCCTTCACCCATCGTTCGACCACGCCCGGCTCACTCAGGATGCGCTCGATCTCCGGATCGCTCCGAAGGGCGAAACCCGCCAGCAGGTTCGGAATCAGCGAACTCGGCCCGGCAACCAGCCCCACCACGACGGCTGCCGCGAAGATCACCACCACCGACGTTATGCGCAACGTACTGACCATAGGCCACCCTACCTTCTTTAGTGATTTGACAGCGAAAGGGGTCTATGGTTCCCACCAATGCTTAATTTTCTCGCGGAACTCGTCCTCGTGGCCGGCATATCCGCTGCTGTGCTCGGGCGTATGGCAGTCCAGGCAGGTCATTTTCGGCTCGGTCGTCGGCAGCCCGCCGTTGCTGCGAATGTGCTCGGAGCCCGGTCCGTGGCAGCTCTCACAGCCGACATCCTTCAGATGGGGCGTCCTTTCCTCGTTGATATAGCCGGTTTCCCGGTCCATGCCCACCACATGACAGATCACGCATTCGGGGTCGCGGTCCGACCCGACCTCCACAAGCGTAGCGAAGGCATCGGCATGGGGGTTCGGGCTCCATTCGGAATGCTCGATGACGTGGCACCAGCGGCACTGCCCGGAGCCGACATACCGTAACTGCCCGGGAAGCGGGACGCGGGGGTATTTCTCCAGCAGATCGCTCTGGCTGACGATTTGCTGGTACTGGCGATACAACCTCGCCAGACTCTCGTTCTCGGGCAGGGTCTCCTCGACCGAGATGTCTTCAAGAGACAGGGCCGGCCCGGCGTCCGGGTCCGAGAAACCCACGCTCAGCCGGCTGATGTGCCGCCCGAAACGCCCGACGGTGAAAACCAGGGGCCGCCGCCCCGGCTCGCTGAGGACCTGAGGCTCGTCGGAATCCGAGGGCCAGACGATGCAGTCAACATCGGAAGACGCGGTCCAGATCGGGCGGGAATCGGCGTCGGCATTGCGCAAGATAAGGATGTCAACACAATATGTGCCAACCTGGACACCAAAGGCTTCGGCAGCAGACTCCGGCGAGGCTATCCGGGCGTCCAGAGCGGCGAAGCGAACGGTAATCTGCCGCCCCCGCGCTGCGAGACGCTTTACGAAGGTCCGGGGCGGATCGGTCTGATCCGGTCCCCAGGGTGTGCCAATGAGCGAGAACGAACCGTCCTGAGGGGCCTCCAGACCCAGGCTTTGAGCGATCTGAACGTCTTCGTCGGTCAGGTGCACCAAGTCGTATCCAAGCAGACGGAAAGCCTCGAACAGAATCCGAAACTTGATCAGGTCCTGCTCGCCGGTTCCGGCGACAAGGGTTCCTGTGTCCACGATGGCCCTGCTGCCGGCAGGAACACGGTCGAAGACAACCGTCCGCTTCGACAGCCCGCCCAGTTGGCCGCCGGAGCAGCCGCAGGGCTTCAGGGCGCCGAGTTCGCTGCCCGTGAAGAAGATCGAGATCTCGCCTGCGTCGCCACTCCTTTCGGGCACGGCCAACCTGACCGGCTCGTCCGGACAGGAAAGACCCCCTGTAAGCACACAAACGCCTATCAGGACGCAAGTTATGCTCATGCGCCGGCCGGCCGACGCGTTCTGCCGGCGGATTGACGCCTCGCGGATCACCACTGCGATCGCTTTCCTCAATAGAAGCCGCGGCACGGGATGGACAGCGTTTGGCCGTCCTTGATCTTCACTTCGATTACGTCGGAAAGGACGGCGCGTTCGCCCTCAGCCGCTGGAGGGGTGATCCGGAGCTTCAGTTGGCAGCGGTTCTGGACCTTTGTCTTGTCCAGGAGTGTCACGATGTTCTTCTGCGATGAGACGGATTCGACCTCGAAGTCCTCCTGATAGTTGCTCAGTATCCAGACCTCCCGCTCGACAGGCTGTTCGGCCTTGAGGTTGAACAGCATAAGACTGTCCGGATTGATCGTGAACTCCGGCAAAACATCGAACATGACACGCACATTCCGGCACTCAGGATGCGTCAGATCGATGCTGATCTGCCCCCGGAGGGTGCGTTCGAGCTTCTCCGCGTCAGCGATCGGCTTGAGGACGAATTTCGTCGCCTGGGCGGTCGGGTCGAAATCGGCCCGGATCGCATTGCCGGTGGCCCGGAAAGCCTTGATCGCGAAAGGTCTCCCGTCGAGGCTGGTCAGCGTGATATTGCCGGCCCCGGCGTTGTCCTGCCGGAGGAACAGCTTCAGATTCGACGGCTCGCACTGCACGCGGAGAGCGATCGTCGCCTTGACGGTCAGCGTGACCATGCTCTGGATCGGATCGTCCGAATGAATGGAGAGGTTTCGCCTCATCGAGCCCGGTTGCGCGCCGGCCCGGTAATCGACTTCGAGCACGCCGGTCTCGCCAGGCGCATATGTCTGGCCCGCCTGGACCCCCCTGGTCACGACGCCACAGCAGCTCCTGACCAATGTGATCTTCAGCGGAGCCGTGCCCTTATTGGTGAACCGGAACTCGGCCTTGTGGGACGTCTCCGGACCGATTTCGCCGAAATCGTGCTCCACCGACTCCATCACAATCCTCGGCACGTTGGCAGTCTGAGCCGGGGAGACCTGCACCGCCTCGGTCTGGCCGTTCTGGCCCGTGCTGGGGACCACGGCGGTGACCTTGACGGGCGTCTCCGTGGCCGGGGCCTGGGTCCCCGATGCCTCCTCTCGGCAACCGGATTGGCAGGCCAGTACGATGACAGAAACCAGCGCCAGCCCTGTCATGTGCAGGAAATCCACCCTCTTGCGGTAGATAGCCGTGCTCTCGATCCTCGGATTCTCGGCCATATCGTCAACTCCCAAATCTTCTGAACATTCAGGTCTTCTTGTCTGCGAGTATTGTAGCCTGTCTGGGTTTTGGAGACAAGTCCCTGAAGATATCGGCACATGGCCCCGATCGTTGGAAAATTTCTATTGAAACGAGTGGGTTTGCTGATAGAATGCAGGGTTTCGAGCCTGTTCGGGAGTCCATTTTATGAAGAAAGACATACATCCGGAATACCACAAGGTCGTCGTCCGCTGCGGCTGCGGAGCTACCTTCGAGACTCGTAGCACTTCGAAGGAAGTCCATGCGGAAATCTGCTCGATGTGCCATCCGTTCTACACCGGCAAGCAGAAATTCGTCGACACCGCCGGCCGGATCGAGCGATTCCAGAAGAAGTACGGAACGTCGTACATCAAGAAGACCCCCAAAGCGCAGCAGCCGTAGCTGGGTGCATCGTCCGCGTACAAGCTCCCGCCATCCGACCCGAGGGCGGAGCTTTTCGCTATTGCGGCGTCGTGTTTGCACGCGCCGGTAGCGGACCCGTCTGAGACCGAGTCCATCTCCTGACCCCGTGGGACCGATGAGCGAAATACAGAACACCGTCCTGGCAAAGCTCGAGCAGATCGAGACGCGGTACCGTCAGATCGAGGAGCAGGTCTCCGATCCGGCGGTTGTCAAAGACCCGACGCGGTTGGTGGCGCTATCCAAAGAGCAGGGCAGACTCCGCTCCATGGTGACGAAGTACCGCGAGTACAGGAAGGCGGCGACAGGTGTCGAGGAAGCCTCCCAGATGCTCCAGGATCAGACGGCCGACCTCGACCTCAAGGAGATGGCCCGGGAAGAAATCGAGCAATTGACCGCTCGGAAAGAGCAACTGCTCGAAGAGATGCAGAACACGCTGGTCATGGCCGACGACCTCCACATCGACGCGGTCATCATGGAAATCCGCGCCGGGACCGGGGGCGAGGAGGCGGCGTTGTTTGCCAGAGACCTCTACGGCATGTACACGCGATATGCCGAAAGCCGTCGCTGGAAGGTCGAGCAGCTCGATTTCAGCCCCTCGGAAATGGGTGGCTTTCGAGAGGTCATCTTCGGTGTCAAAGGCGAAGGCGTGTGGGCGGAACTCGGCTACGAGGGCGGCGGTCACCGGGTCCAGCGGGTCCCGGAGACCGAATCCCAGGGGCGCATCCACACCTCGGCGGCGACCGTGGCCGTCCTTGCCGAGCCCGAAGAGGTGGACGTTCAGATCAACCCGGACGACGTGATCGAGCACGTGTGCCGATCCAGCGGTCCCGGCGGGCAGAACGTCAACAAGGTCAGCAGCGCCATCAAGCTCGAGCACATTCCCACCGGCATCACGGTCAGCATGCAGGAGGAGAAGAGCCAACACAAGAACCGGGCCAAGGCCTGGCGACTCCTGCGAAGCCGCTTGTACGACCTGTACGAGAGCCAGCGTCGCGCCGAGCGGGACTCCCAGCGCAAAACCATGATCGGATCGGGCGACCGGTCGTCGAAGATCCGGACGTACAACTTCCCGCAGAATCGCGTGACGGACCATCGCATCAACCTGTCTCTGTACAGCCTGGATCGGATTCTCGCCGGCGACATGGGAGAGCTGATCGCCGCGATCCGGGACTACGATTTGCAGCAGCGATTGAAGAACCTCTGAGCCCCGGTGCGGCGGTCGCAAGTGGCCGTGCGAGGGCATTCAGCGAGAGCGTATGATCGTCGTCGTCACAGGAATGGTGGGCCTTGACAAGAAGAGCTACCTGGAGAAGGTCTGCCGCATCGCCGCCCAGAACGGCAAAGAGGTGCTGCTCTGCAACGTCGGCGATATGATGTACGCCGAGGCGCCCGATGTCCCGCCGGGCAAGATTCTCGACATCCCCCTGAAGCGGCTGCACTCGCTGCGACGAAGCGTGTTCAAGGACATCATCGCCCAGGCCCGGCAGGCCCCCAATCTCATCGTCAATACACACGCGACGTTTCGCTGGCGCCACGGACTCTTTCCGGCCGTCGACTTCGACCAGATGCGACAGCTCGACGCCGACATGTACGTCTGTCTCATCGACGGCGTCACGACCATGCACCAGCGACTCCTGGAGCACCGTGCCGTCGAGCACAGTCTCAAGGACCTCATCGTCTGGCGCGAAGAGGAGATCATCAGCACGGAAATGCTCTGCAAAGGCATCGACGAGACGATTCCCTTCTACTGCCTGGCTCGCGGCGTTGACGAGGACACAACGGAGACGTTCTACCGGATAGCCTTTGAACGGCACATCAAGAAGGCGTATCTGAGCTTCCCGATGACAGCGGTGGCGGAAATAGAGAGCGTGCTGGCGGAGATTCATCGCTTCCGTTCTCAGATGAAGCGTCATTTCAAGTGCTTCGACCCGGGCGACCTCGAAGAAGCCTATCTGCCGATGCGGGCGCGGCGGGCCAAAGAGGCTGCACAAGACTACGTGGACGTGGGGGTCTCGGGCCGGGCGATCCGGCTCAACGCCGACGAGGTCCTCCAGATCGAGCGCGACATCAACAGCCAGATCTACGCCCGCGATTTTCTGCTCATCGACCAGGCCGACATGATCGTCAGCTTCATTCCGTCCCTGCCCGACGGCCGGGCCGCCATCTCCAGCGGCGTCGAACGCGAACTCCAGCACGCCCACGAGGCCGCCAAGGAGGTCTACGTCATCTGGACCGCCAGACAGCACCCTTCCGTATTCATCACCCAGACCGCCAACGCCGTCTTCCGCAGCGTCGCCGAGGCCGTCGCCTTCTTCGAAAAACGCTATTCCACGCAGTAGCCGTTCACCACTTCTGCACGACCAGCGAATCGGAACCATTGCCAGCGACTCGTCTGCGCTGTATCCTTGTGTCAGTCGGCAGAATTGGACGGCAGACGCTGTTGTTGTTGCGCCTGTGCAGGGGAAGATAGGACATGGTCAGAGCAAAGAAGTCGGTAAGAGAGAAGATCGATCGCATGGTCCGACGAATCGTAGCGGACTTCGCCCCGGACCAGATCATACTCTTTGGTTCGCACGCGAGCGGTCAGGCAGGACCGGACAGCGACGTGGACCTGCTTGTGGTGATGCCCATCGAGGGTTCCAAGAGAGCCAAACAACTGGAGATCCGGATGACGCTGCACGATGTTGGCATCCCGAAGGACATCATTGTGAGCCGGCCGGAAGAGTTCCAGTGGCGCAAAGACACCGTCGGCACGATCGAGCACCCTGCCGCACATGGAGGGCAAGTCCTCTATGCGCGGCCATGACAAGGCTATGACTGTCGTCACCGAGTGGATGGCAAAGGCGGAGAACGACCCTAAGGAGGCTACCCATCTGGTCAGAATGGCCGACTGCCCGACCGATACGGTCTGTTTCCATGCACAGCAGTGCTTCGAGAAATGTCTGAAAGCCCTGTTGGTCACCAAGGGAACGTCTGTTCGAAAGACGCATGATTTGGGTGAACTGATCGTCTTGCTGCCATCAGAGCTTCGTCCATCTATTATCAGCGAGGAACAAGACCGACTCACCGAATACGCCACCGTCACGCGCTATCCTGGCAATTATGACCCAATCACATTGGGCGAGGCCCGTCAGGCGGTCAGAATTGCACGCCGGGTTCGACAGGAGGTTGGCAGGTTGCTGAGCGAGAAGCCTCCATTCGCAGGCGGACAGCCATGATCGAATTGCCAGTCCCGCTGATACGGCGAGACTTGCGGTAATCCAGACAATGGCGTACCATGACGCTGCAGGAGAGAGAAGGGTCGCCTGTTCAGTGGCGTTACCATCATGACTGCCGAATCACGAACACCGCCGAAAGAAACGAGCCTGTCCAGCGAGGACCTGGCCCGGCGGATCGACCATACACTGCTGAAGGCGGAGGCGACGCGGGAGCATATCCTGCGCCTGTGTGAGGAGGCGCGAACCTGCGGCTTCGGCGCTGTGTGTGTCAACGGACGGTGGGTTTCGACGGCGGCCGAGGCGCTGCATCGCAGCGGAGTCCGCGTGGCGTCGGTGGTGGGGTTTCCGCTCGGCGCCGACACCACCAGGGCCAAGGTGGCCCAGACGAAAGAGGCGATCCACGATGGAGCCGACGAGATCGACGTGGTCGCGGACCTGGCGGCCATCATTGAAGGGGACACGCGCTACCTGCTGAGGCAACTGCTTGCGGTGTGGAATGTCTGTCGCTCCATGAGACCGCCGGTCTTGCTCAAGGTCATCATTGAGTCGGCGGCGCTGACGGCCGAGCAGAAGATCCTGGCGTGTCGGATCGCCGAGCAGGTTGGCGCAGATTTCGTCAAGACCAGCACGGGGCTACACCCGGCCGGCGGCGCGACCGTGGAGGACGTCCGCCTGATAAGGGAAACCTCCCAGCGGTACAAGATCAAGGCCTCCGGAGGCATCCGGACGGCCCAGCAGGCGTTGGCCATGATCGAGGCGGGCGCCGAGCGCATCGGCACCTCGGCGGGAGTTCAGATTGTCGAAGAGTTGCGGGCCGCAGGCAGGTGAGAACATCGCGGCGGGTCGGGAGGACAACGAAATGAGCGAGCAGTTCGTCAGTGAGCCGATCCACCCGGCGCCGGGCACATATGACTCAACCGGAATGACCCGGGGCGAACCGGGACTGCCAAGACAGTTCACGTGGAGAGACCGGCCGTACACCGTCGCAGAGGTGCTGGAGGTCTGGAAGGAGGACGGGCCCTGCCGAAACGGAAGTCCCGAGATGTACCTGCGGAAACACTGGTACAGGATTCGAACTGCCGAGGGCCTGGAGATGACGATCTACTTCGAGCGACAGCCCAGATCGAAACGAGAGAACAAGAAGCGGTGGTGGCTGTACACCGTTGGTTCGCAGGAACCGGTTCGGTAGGCCATCCATGAACGCGCGACTCCCCTCGCCGCAAGACGGCCTGACGGCCCATCGGGAGATGGGTCGTTCGAAGGCAACTCGCCGGGCAGAACCAATACAATCACAGCCCGTATGGCGCCTATGTCGATTCCGGCGGCTTCCAGATCGTCAGTGCATCGCCCGAGATGTTCATCCGCATCCACAACCGCTGGATCGAAACAAAGCCAATCAAGGGCACCCGGCCGCGTCTGGCCGGCAGCGATCCGCACAGTGTGGCAGTCAATCGCCGCAACCTCCATGAACTGCTGACCAGCCAGAAGGAGCGGTTTGAACTGAACATGATCGTGGACCTGGAGCGCACCGACGTTGCCAGGGTATGCAAGCCTGGAACGCGGCGAGTCCTCCAGCCCAGGACAATCGAAGCGTACCCGACTGTTTTCCACGCCGCGGCCACCGTGGGTGGTGAACTGCGAGCGGGGACTCGATTCAGCGAGGTCCTCAAGGCCATGTTTCCCGGCGGATCCATCACGGGGGCCCCCAAGGTCCGCGCCATGGAGATCATCGACGAATTCGAGCCCACTGCCCGGGGCGTCTATACCGGCAGTATCGGTTTTGTCGGCATCGATGGGACTGCTTGCTTGAACATCGCGATCCGAACGGTTATCATCGCCGCCCACAAGGCTTTCATCCAGACCGGTGGCGGAATCGTCGCCGATTCGGAACCAAAGGCCGAGTGGGACGAGACGATCGCCAAGGCAAGGGCACTTCTTGCCGGAATCGACGCCGTGCAGGAACCGTGAATCGAAACGTTCATACGCGCCGTGGGACAAGATGCAAGAGAAGGTCTTTCTGAACGACAAGCTGGTCGACGTCGAGCGGGCCCATGTCTCGGTCAGGGACAGCGGCCTGCTCTACGGCGCCGGGCTGTTCGAGACGATGCGCAGCCACAATGGAGTTGTCTTCCGGCTGGAAGACCATCTCGACCGGCTGCTGAGCAGCGCCACGGCCCTCTCGATCCATCATGCCTACGACAGAGAATTCCTGCGCCAAGCCGTCAACAAGGTGCTCGCAGCCAACGGGCTGGCGGATGCCCGGCTGCGGCTGACGCTGACGAACGGCCCGATCGCCGAGACCGTCGAGCAGGCGTCGCCCACGCTGCTGGTCACCGCGACCAGTCTGCAAGGCTACCCGAGCGAGTATTATCAGACCGGCGTAATGGTCGTGCTGTGTCCCTATCGGCAGAACACGACCGAGCCCATCTGCGGCCACAAGACAACGAACTACTATCCGAGATTGCTGGCACTGACCTTGGCCCGGCAGAAGGGCGCCGCCGAGTCCCTCTGGTTCACGACCGACAATCGGCTGGCGGAAGGATGCATCAGCAACGTCTTCCTGCTGAAGACTTCCGTGCTCTATACGCCCCCGCTCCAGACGCCCGTGTTGGCAGGGATTGCCAGGAAGGCGGTCTGTCGGATCGCCAAGACCGAATCCATCGAGGTGGTCGAAAAGGACCTGCATGTCGCGGACGTGCTGGAGGCCGATGAGATCTTCCTGACCAACGTCGTGATGGAGGTCCTTCCCGTCATCGGCGTCGAGCGGCATACCGTCGGGGACGGCAAGGTCGGGCCGGTCACCGTGAGACTTCGTGAGAAATACTTGCAGACCATCGAAGAGGAGTGCCGGAGAAAGAGATGAAGGTAAAAGACATTGCCGGCGTGGTCGAGCAGATCGCTCCCCTGGGTCTGGCCCAGGACTGGGACAACGTGGGCCTGCTCGTAGGCGATCCGGAACGCCGGATTGAGAACATACTCCTGACGATCGACGTGACCAAAGCGGTCGTCGATGAGGCCAGGACCCTCAAGACAGACCTCATCATCAGCTACCATCCGGTCATCTGGGACGGGCTCAAGCAGGTCCTCGCCAATGGCCCGACCCGTGTGGTCTACGAGCTGGTCCGCTCGGGGATCGCGGTGTTCTCGATCCACACCGCTCTGGATGCGGTGGTCGGAGGCGTCAACGACGGCCTGGCCGAGATGCTTGGCATCGTGCACGCCAAGCCATTGGGCGACTACGTCGAGTATACGCCGCAGGAGAACTACAAGCTCGTGGTGTTCGTGCCGGTCGATGCCCTGGACAAGGTGGCCAACGCGGTCTTTGCCGCCGGGGCGGGCGCGATGGGCAACTATCGCGATTGCGGCTTCCACACGGATGGAACCGGGACGTTTTTGCCCCTGGAGGGGGCGCATCCGGCTATCGGGAAACGAGGCCGGCGGGAAGCGGTCCACGAGATGCGGTTTGAAGCCATCGTGCCGGCCGAGAAGCTCGACGCGGTTGTGGCCGCTATGAAGCAGGCCCATCCCTATGAGATGCCAGCATTTGACATTTTCCGGCTTTTCGGTTATGGAAGCCGGTTTGGCCTTGGGCGGATCGGTCCGTTGGCCCGGCCGGCGAAGGTTGCCCGGCTCATCGACCAGATCAAGAAGCAGACCGGCGCCAGGGCAGTCGGGCTGGTGGGCGATCCGAAACGGCTGGTCCGAACGGCCGCCGTGTGCGCCGGGACCTGCGGCAGGATTCTCAATACGGTCATCGCCCAGAAGGCCGATCTGTACCTGACGGGTGAGCTGAAACACCATGAAGCCTTGGCAGCCCAGGAAGCTGGACTGACCTGTATCTGCCTGAGCCACACGGTTTCCGAGCGGTTCATGCTCAAGAAGCTGGCCCGGCAGTTGAAGGCCCGAATGAAACCGGTGGCCGTGAGGATCAGCAAGAAGGACGCGGACCCATTCACATGGAAGAACATATGACCGATGAGATGAGAGAGACGCTGGCAGAAGAACAGGCAGAAGATGCCCCGCTTGCGGCGCTCGACACCGAGGCCGAACCCTTGGCCGACGACGAAGCGAATCGTCAGGCAGAGGAGACGATTGAAGTCGAGTTCTCCGTCGAGGGCATAGGAGAGCCCCAGGACACGGATCGGGGCGACGAAGAGCAAGACAGCAGCGCCGAGGATGACGCCGGACAGGAAGCCAGCGATGACACCGACACCGAGGTTTTCGAGAATGGTTCTCAACCGGCGGAGGACACTGAGGAGACTCCGACCGTCGAATCCGTGATCGAAGCGATCCTTTTCGCCAGCGAGGAGCCGTTGTCGGACAGCCGCCTGGCGGACATCGTAGAGACCACGAGCAAGCAGGTGCGCGACTGCATTGAGTCGCTCAACGAGAAATACGAAAGGAATCACAACGCCTTTCGCATCGAACAGATCGCCGGCGGCCACCAGATGCTGACGCTGCCCGCGTACAACACCTGGCTCAAGAAGATGCTCAAGGTGCGCAGCGACAACAAGCTCAGCCCGGCGGCAATGGAAACGCTCGCCATCATCGCCTACAAACAGCCCGTGATTCGCGTGGACATCGAGGCCATCCGCGGGGTGGCGGTGGGCGAGGTGATTCGCAGTCTCATGTACAAGGGCCTGGTCAAGATCGTCGGGCGCGCCGAGATTCTCGGCCGGCCCATGCTCTATGGGACGACCAAGAAGTTCCTCGAGGTCTTCGGCCTCAATTCGCTCAAAGACCTCCCCAAGGCCGAGGAACTCAAGAAGCCCGACTGACGCGACGGGCTTCAAGCCCTCTGCCGCACCCACAGCGATTCTCGCGTGTGACTCAGCGCACCGGCGACCGTACAGCCGCGATCAGAATGCGCATTCCCACCAGAGCGAGCGCCACCGCCAGAGCCCTCAGGATCCAGCGTCCGTGAATGCGATGGGACAGACGGGCGCCGAGTTGCGCTCCGGCTACAGCGCCTACGGCCAGACAACCTGCTATAGCCAGTCCGGCCCGGAGCGACCCGTCCACCAGGTGTACGATCGTCCCCGCCAGGGTCATCGCCGCCAATACGAAGTGCGACGTAGCCGTGGCCAGGTGGACGGGAAAGTCCAATAGATGCACCATAGCCGGGACGTGGATGATCCCGCCACCGATACCGAGAAGACTGGAAGCGAAGCCAACAAAGAGACTCAACACAATTCCCACGGGCAGATTGTAGGCGAATTTGTGACGCGTGCCTTGGGCGTCGATCAGAGTCCGTCGGAAGCGAGTCCCGCCATGCGTCGACATGGAAGATTCCGACTCCCGGGGCGGCCGAAAGAAGATGAACAGGCTGCCCGCAATCAGCACGAGGCCGAAGACGAGGTTGAACGCCTGGCGCGGGATGTACGCGACCGTCATAGCTCCCAGGACAGCGCCGGGAATCCCGGCCATCAGGAACAGCACGCCGGAGGTGTAATCGATTCGTTTCATCCGGGCGTAGGAGATCGACCCGGACGTCGCATTGCAGCAAATCATGGCCAGCGAGATCGCGGTCAGCTCGTCGGCCGAACGCTGCGGATAGGACAGCAGCAGAATCGGCATCAGGATGAAACCGCCGCCGGCGCCGATCAAAGTCCCGAACGTGCCGACAGCGAATCCGAGCGCAACCAGCAGGAAGTAGGTCATCATGCAGCCTCAGACACGTTTCTCATCGACGTCGGGCTCGGACCACAGACTGCGACGGTTCACCAATCCCAGGGCAGCGGATCGGTCGGGCCCACGGCGTGAGCCGGCCGAGGGTGCTGTGCGTTGAAGACGTAGAGGTCTTCGATCTTCTCGATGACGACAGGGGTCTCGTCGATGCGGCCCTCCCGGTCAATCACGTTGGCAAGGGACAGGCCCAGATGCTTGGCGAGGAACTTGTAGGCGCCGATCCGCTTGGACCATCCGTAGTCATGGCCCTCGTCGGCCAGGTGCAGATTCTCAACGCGGTCCTGCGCCGCGTACAGGCGATAGACATCGCGAATGTAGGGAAATTCGACGTCGGGAACGTTCTTCGTCCAGTCCTGCCCGTCGGAGATGATCAACTGGGGACGCGGCGCCGCCATCGCGGCGATGTCGGTGTTGTTCGTCTCATGGGACCGGCTCTTGTGAACGGGCATGCCGCTCTCGCAGACGCAACCGCCGAAGAAATGGGCCGAGACCATCACCACGGGGACCGAAACCGCGATGCGGTCGTCCACGGCCGTCAACAGGAACGTCTGCGTGCCGCCGCCGGAGGCCCCGGTGATGGCGATTCGCGACGAATCGACGTCCGCTCTCGTGCAGAGGTAGTCCAGCAGACGAATGCTGTTCCACAGTTGCATCTTCAGCGCGTCGGGCCGGCGGTGCTCCCAGCCGGCGTTGGCCCAGTCGCCGTAGCCGACCATGTCGTAGGACAGCGCGATGGCCCCCATGCGGGCCAACGTTGCGCAGCGTTTCTGCATGTCGGGACGAAAGCGTCCGTAGTCCTCACGACTGCTCCAGTGTCCATGCGAACAGAGAACCGCCGGGAACGGCCCGGCGCCACCGGTGGGACGATAGAGACTGCCGGTGACGAAGACGCCGGGAAGGCTCTCGATAGCTACGTTCTCGACGGTGTAGCCTTCGTATTGTCGCAGGCTGTGGACAATCGGGTTCAGGGGACATCGCCTGGGCAGAGGCAGCAGACCGGTGCCACGCAGGATGGCCTCACGATTGGTCCGAGCCCGCTGCTGCCATTCGGCCAGATTCGAAAAGGTCTGCACGAATCGAGCGAGCTGGGCCTTGGCCTCGTCAGCGCTCTGATAGTCGCCGACGCAAAGCTGCGGCTCATCGTTGCCCTGGGCCTGGAGCGGCCCGCCTACCAGCGTCATCACGACCAAAACACAGATCAGGCCGTCACATACTCGTCGCAGCATTGTCGCGTCTCCTTCATTGTTCAGATCGTCTGACCCGTCTGTCACCACTGCGTCAGTGGTTTGATCTCGATGCGTTCCGCCTGCGGCTGACCGGCGGCTCGGACGGGCGAAAACAGAACCGCAATGCGCACATCCCCCTGCGCCTCGGCCAGTCCGACCAGCAGACGTTTGACACCCTTGTTTGTCTTCTGCGGCGGCTCCTGTTCGGCGGAGCCGACCGTGAACTCTGCCCCGGCCGGACTGAGCAGACGCACGACAAGCTCTTTGCCCTGGAGCTTCAATCGGGCCAGCGAACCGCCCTCCACCTGGATGTCAGCATCGGTCGTCATGCCCCAGACGAGGTCACAGGATTTCTCGACCGTGAATTCGTCCTGGACGAGGACCGCCGTCCTGTCGGCAATCATCTTCACGCCACGAGAAGCGGACTGGGCGAAGTCGGCATACGCCTGCGTCAGATCGACAACCGCCGAGGGATCCGTCTGATTCAGCTTCACACTGGTCAAAGTCGACGTAGCCAGAGGGTCCTGGTCCTGGCCGCCCAACATGCAGATGTTGTGACTGGCGGAGTTCAGACGATAGTATGACCAGCGCTGGCCGCCCCGTTTGCTTTCCCAGTAGCCGGGCAGATTGTAGTTGTCCGAACCGAGATCGCGGGCCCACCGCACACCCAAGGCGTCGATCTCGAATGCTCCCAGGTCGAGGTGTCCGTGATTGACCTGATTGTAACCCGCCTTGAAGCCGACGAAGATCGCATCGGGGTCGTCCCATGCGCTTCGCATCGTGACAACCTCGACCGGACCGCGAAAACAGGCGTCGAGCCGGCGCCGAGCGGCTCGGGCCGGTGGCTTGGCCGCATACCAGACCAAGTGGGCCGCACCAGCCGGTCGTTTGGCGATCTCCTCGTGCTCGCTGTACGCATAGAGCGGATTGTGAAACGTGCCGGCCAGCCAGAACATGCAGGCCATCGGCCGCCGCGCGCTGCGCTCTCCCACATCGGCGAAGTTCAGGTACAGGCCGGTGGGTCCGGCCGTGTAGATGGGGAAGTCCCCTGCCTTTGAGAGCCCCTGGACATCAAGCAGCCCGAATGTGCTGCCCAGCGCGGTGTCCAGCGCGCTGAGCCCGTAGGCGGTATAGTGCGTCGCATAGCTCCAATAGCCCGGCCCCTCGCCCCATGCGCCATCGGGCGCGTAGGTCTTCAGCGCCCGAGGCAGCGACTTGACCGCCGCCGGGATAATCCGCTCGGCATAGCTCGGCTCGACGTCGGCGATGGCCAAAGCCCCGATGATCATGCCACCGTTGCAGACCTGATTCCAATTGTGATCGCTCTGGGTCCACCAGCCGTTCGAATCGTAGACTCTCAATCCCGGCTTCAAACCATTCTCGATCAAAGCACGTACGATAGTGTTCCGTGAGTCTGGATCGAGATAGTCATACAGCCAGTCGTATCCGACTCCCACCGCGTGGGACATTTCGGCGGTGTCCAGAAAATGCGACGGGTTCCAGTCCGTGAACGCGCAGACCTCCAGAAGGTTCGCCTTGGCCTTGGCGGCGTAGCGATCTTCACCCGTCCAGCGATAGGCCATGGCCAGGGCATAGATGCGATGAAGACAATCCCGACTGACGCTGAGCAGGCGCGGCCCGACCTTCTTGTAGACCAGGGGCGGCTTCTCCAGGCACGCGTCTGCATCGGCCTTCACGTCGTCCCAGCATTTCTGGAGGGCGGCATCATCGACTATGCTGGCCTTGAGCGACAACAGGTCGTTGTCCTTGAGCATGAGCCGGGGATGGCTCTTGTCCAGCAGGACGAGGAAATCCTCAATCAACGCGGCTTGTTGCGCCCGGGCAAAGGTCGATAGAACGAGCGAAACGACCAAACAGAGAACCAGGGAATCCGGCATGCGTTTCATTGCGCTCCTTTCCACGTGCCACCCCTTGCGGCAGGTGTCCTGATGCCAGGGCAAATTGCAGGCGGAACCTACGCCGTTATAGGGACAACGCCGCAACAAACGCAAGACAAATTCAGGCGTCTGCAAGGTTCGCGGCACGCGGCATTGACAGGCCCGCCCCGGCGCGCTATGATCGCTCGCGTCGCAAACCGATTCAGGAGCCTGCCGTGAAAAGAGCCGTCTACAAGACCAAGGGCGATATGGGGGCCGCGGCCGGCAGCACCGCCGCCGGCGCCATTCGCCGGGCCATCGCCGACAAGAACCAGGCCAACATCATCCTCGCCACCGGCGCCAGCCAGTTCGAGATGCTGGAGCATTTGACCAGCGTGGACACCATTGACTGGTCGAAGGTGACCATGTTCCACCTGGACGAGTACATCGGCCTGGGGCCCGATCATCCTGCCAGCTTCCGCAAGTATCTCCGGGAGCGTTTCGTCGACCGCGTCGGCCGGCTCAAGGCCGTGCATTTTGTCAACGGGGACGCCAAGGACCCGGCCGCCGAGTGCAGAAGGCTCGGAGACCTGATCCGCGCTCATCCGATCGACGTCGCCTGCGTGGGCATCGGAGAGAACGGCCATCTGGCGTTCAACGACCCACCCGCAGATTTCGAGACGGAGGAACCCTATCTCGTGGTCGATCTCGATGAACGCTGCCGGCGGCAACAATTGGGCGAAGGCTGGTTCGCTTCGTTTGAGGCCGTGCCGTCGCAAGCGATTTCGATGGGCATCCAGCAAATCCTCAAGAGCCGCCGCATCATTGTCACCGTGCCGGACCGTCGCAAGGCCGAAGCCGTCCGCAACGCGCTCGAAGGACCGGTGACTCCCAGGTGTCCGGCGTCCATCCTCCAGCAGCATGAGAACTGCTTCATCTTCCTCGACGAACCGGCGGCATCGCTGCTCATCGCAAACGGATGACCGAGGGGTGATGCATGGAAATCCCCGGACTGATCGATCTCCAGGTCAACGGCTTCAAGGGCGTGGATTTCTCCGGCGCCCACCTGAGCGAGGAGGACGTTGTCCGCGCCTGCCGGGAGCTGCTCGAGGCGGGCACCACGGCCTTTCTGGCGACCCTGATCACCAGCCCGACGGAGATCTACGAGCGGAACCTCCCGCTGATCGCGAAGGTCGCCAGCACAGAGGAGTTCAAGGGTCGTCTGCTCGGCATCCACCTCGAAGGCCCCTTTCTTTCTCCGGTCGAAGGCGCCAGGGGAGCGCACAATCCGAAGTGGATGAGACCGCCGAGCATCGAACACCTGGATCGGCTGCTCGCCTGGGCCGATGGGACCGTCAGGATGTTGACCGTAGCGGCCGACCTCGACGGTGTCGAGCAGGTAATCCGGCATGCCGCGAAGCTGGGGATCGTCGTCTCGCTGGGCCATCACATGGCCAATGCAGACCAACTGAGACGATGCGCAGTGGCCGGCGCCAGGGCGCTGACCCATCTCGGCAACGGCGTGCCCGCCCTGCTGCCCCGTCACGAGAATCCCGTCTGGGCCGCCCTGGACAACGACGATCTTGTCGCCACGATCATTCCCGACGGTCATCATTTGCCGCCGGCGCTGCTGAAGACCATCATCCGGACCAAGAGCCCGGCCGGCTGCATCGTCATCAGCGACGCCTCGGAACTGGCGGGACTGGCTCCGGGACGCTACGAATCCATGGGAGCCGAGGTCCTGCTCGATCCGACGGGGCGCCTCTACAACCCCGCTACGGGCTATATGGCGGGCTCCTCGGCGACTCTGCTGACATGCATGAACCACCTGGCCTCGTTGAACCTGGTCACCTACAGAGAACTGCTGTCGATGGCCTTCGACAACCCGCTCCGGCTGCTCGGGATCGACCGAAGACACATCCGGCGCGGCAGAGTCGTCTCATATGACGAGCAACAACGCCTTTTCCGTGTAGAGAATCTGTAGAGCGTGCCCGCACATCATTCTCAACGTCTGTCAAGATCATCTGCCTGAGGAGAGACCATGAAAGGTCACCTTGTTCGATCCGCGATCATCATGCTCAGTCTCGGCGTCGTTTCACTCGGCTGGGCCGACGACGGCAGCCGATCCGACCTGAAGCTGTGGTACGCCGAACCCGCCCAGGCCTGGACACACGCACTGCCCGTGGGCAACGGGCGGCTCGGCGCCATGGTGTTCGGAGGCACCGCAGAAGCGCGTTACCAGCTCAACGAAGACTCGCTGTGGTGCGGCCGGCCTCATGACTATGCCCGCGACGGCGCCGCCCGATACCTGCCCGAGATTCGCCGGCTGCTCCTGGACGGCAAACAACGTGAGGCTGAGCAACTGGCGATGGAGCATTTCATGTCGTCGCCCCTTCGCCAGGTCCCCTACCAACCCTTCGGAGACCTCAAGCTGACTTTCCATGGACACGAAGAAGTGGAGGCCTACCATCGGGAGCTGGACCTCGACACCGCCATCGCCACGACGACCTATCGCGTCGACGGCGTAACCAACACGCGACAGACCTTCGCCAGCTTCCCCGACCAAGTGCTGGTGGTTCGCCTCTGGTGTGACGAGCCCGGCTCGCTGCGCTTCACGGCCACGCTGACCAGCCCCAACGAAGACGTGCGAACGCGAAAGGTGGATGACCGGACGCTGGCGATCTCCGGGCGGGCGCGTGACTTCAAGATGCAAGGGGCAGAGACCCCGATACCCGGCGCTGTGCGATTCGAGGGCCGCTGCCAGATCCGCATCCGCGGAGGCCAAGCCACGGTCGACGACAAACAGATCAGGGTCGAGGGCGCCAATGCCGCAACGCTGATCCTCGCTATGGCCACGAACGTCCGGACGTACAAGGATCTCTCGGCCGATCCCGGACAACGATGCGATGAGGTGCTCCGTAAGGCCGCCGAGAAGACGCCGCGACAGCTCCGCGACGCTCACGTGGCCGATCACCAGGCGCTGTTCCGTCGCGTCTCGCTCGATCTGGGTCCGGCGAAAACGGCCGAGTTGCCCACCGATCAGCGAGTGCTCAAGTTCGCCGAGAAGGAAGACCCGCAGTTGGCCGCGTTGTTCTTCCAATACGGGCGATACCTGATGATCGCCAGCTCGCGCGCGGGTGGCCAGCCTGCCAATCTCCAGGGACTCTGGAACGAGAGCACCAGCCCACCGTGGGACAGCAAGTACACGGTCAACATCAACACCGAGATGAACTACTGGTTGACCGAGCCGACCAATCTGGGCGAGTGCGGCCGGCCGCTGTTCGACGCCCTGACCGAGATCGCCGAATCAGGCCGATCGACCGCGAAGAAGCATTACGATGCCTCCGGCTGGGTGCTCCACCACAACTTCGACCTCTGGCGCGGGACCGCCCCGATCAACGCTGCCAACCACGGCATCTGGCCCACCGGAGGCGCCTGGCTCTGCCAACACCTGTGGTGGCATTATGTCTACGGCGGCGACAGGCAGTTCCTCCGAGACCGGGCGTATCCGTTGATGAAAGG